>OJGU01000460.1_pt1 | contig 24060 bp, 19 predicted proteins | sample 1594741 | NCBI WGS metagenome assembly OJGU01 (sample SAMN05416841, study PRJEB24817) | seawater metagenome | isolation source: Sea water | place: Canada:Atlantic | collected 2013-07
GACGGGGCTGGAATCGAAAAGCGTGCTGAGCGCGAGTGCCCCAATTCCCCCGGCGGAAGTTTTTAGAAACTGCCGCCTTGATTGTTGATGGAGCTGTTTTGCCAGTTCCGACGTCTTGGGTTTATTCACGGGTGGTCGTCTCATCGAGGTTGAGCAGGACGTTGGCAAGGGTAATCATGGCGGCTCGTTCGGAGGAGAGTGCTGTTTCGGTCGATTCCGTGGCGGTCGCGAGAAGTTGTTTCAGGGCTGTAGGATCTCGTTCGAACGCATTGCGATAGCGTTCGAATGATTGTTCGAGAGTCGCGAGTTCGGCCCCGTTCGGAGATCTGGTTGTCGTCATCCGGAAACCTAAGATGAGTTTGTTGCGAAGGCTTCCAGGTGTCTGGTGGATTCGGGATCCCAAGGCGATGGCGGATTCGATGAAAGCCTGTTCGTTAAGAAGTGTGAGCGCTTGAAGTGGTGTGTTTGTCTGTTTGGGACGCACCGAGCACCACTCGCGATCGGCGGTATCTAAGAGAGCCATGGAGGGTGGGGCCAGGGTTCGTTTCCAGTAGGTGTAGAGGCTTCGTCGATAGAGATCCGAACCTTCGCCCATCTTGTAAGTGAAATTGCTGGCTTCACTCCAGAGTTGCTCGGGTTGGAAGGGCTTAACAGATGGACCGCCTTCTTTCTCCACGAGTAACCCACTGACAAGAAGTGCCTGGTCCCTGAGGATGTTTCCCGGAAGCCGGCGACGAGGGGCTCGGCCGAGAAGCACATTCTGAGGGTCTTCGGTGAGTGCCGTGTTGGTGATGCGTGACGATTGGCGGTAGGTCGCGCTAGTGACGATTTTTTTGAGGATATGCTGTGTGTCCCATCCCTTGTCAACGAATTCGGACGCGAGCCAGTCCAAGAGTTTGGGGTGCGACGGGAGGGATCCTTGAGCTCCAAAATCCTCAGGAGTTTTCACCAGACCGCGTCCAAAGAGCTGTTGCCAGTAGCGATTGACGGTGACTCTCGCCGTTAGGGGATTCCTGCCGTCGACCAGCCACTTGGCAAAACCCAGGCGATTGCGTGGGTAGGTTTCTGGCATGGGGGAGAGGATTTTCGGAGTGCCCCTTTGGACTGTCTCTCCCTTCTGATGATAGACGCCTCTCTTACGAAGATGGGTTTCTTTAACGTGCTCCGATTCTTCCATCACCATAGTGGTCGGAAGCGAGTCATAGTATTTGAGATGGTCGGCTCTTCTTTGGATGAGGGTTAGGTGGCGTTTTTTGATTTCGTCGGGCGCTGCGTGGCTAAGGAAATACGATCGGAGTTTGGCTTTTTGGGTAGCAGTGCGATCGTTTGGTGGTAATGAAATAAGAGTTGCGATAGAAGTCTGTTCAGCGAGGATCATGACCGCACTGGGCGTGAGTGTTTGCCGATTGTAGAAGCGTAGATCTTGGATAAGCCCTTTCCAAGAGTCGACATGGGGGCTGAACCCAAAGCGCATGACATCGCCAAAGTTCTCGGGGGATTTGTTGCTATTGCTATTAAAGAGCGTTTTCGTTGGCGCCTGCTTTCCGTTCAGGTAGATACGCATGCCCTTGGATCGTTGAGTGCCGTCATTAGTGAGGGTGACATGGACGGGTATATTTGAGGATAACGTTTCGATGGTTTCAAGGCCTGCCACACCAGCGATCCACCGCGAGATAATATGAAACCGGAGATGTCCGTTGTGGAATTCTACGAGGATTCCATTTCTTCCCGTTCCTGCCGTTTCATTGGAAAGGACGGCTCCGCGATCGATGATCTCAGGAGTGAGTTGGAAGGCGATTGAGAATCGTCCATTGCAGATCAGATTAGGAATCTTTTCGAACTCGTGGCGGGTGTCTTTGCTCGCTTTGATCGCGGAGGCAGGAGCAAAGTGATGGTTGAGGCCATTGGGAAGGAGGGGGAGTTCAGGGGCTGCCGAGTTGAATGTGTGCTCCCATTCTTGTTGGAGGGAGGCGATTTGTAGATTCTCGTTCTCTAGCGATTTCTCTGCTTCAGCAATCGCTTGTTGAAGTTGGCTCAGGGTTTCGTGTTGTTCTATTGTCGGAGCCTTGATCCAGGGTTCCGAGTTTCCGAATTTGATTGCGCGCCCTGATTCGGGGACATTGTTGAAATAAGCAATGAGTTGATAGTATTCTTTCTGAGATAGAGGGTCGTATTTGTGATCGTGGCAGCGAGCGCATCCGGTAGTCAATCCCATCCAAACCGTTGAGCTTGTGTCGACACGATCAACGGCGTTTTCGAGCAGGAATTCTTCAAATACCAAGCCAGATTCAGAATTGTATCGGTGATTGCGATTGAAACCGGTGGCAATGATTTGGTTCGTGCTTGCCTCCGGGAGGAGATCCCCTGCGAGTTGTTCGATGGTAAAACGATCGAAAGGATGGTTCTCGTTGTAGGCGTTGATAACCCAATCGCGCCAGCGCCACATATCTCTCGGCCCGTCATTCTGGTAGCCATCGGTATCGGCATAGCGCGCGGCGTCAAGCCATTGCCATGCCATGTGTTCTCCGTAGCGAGGTGATCTTAGGAGTCTCTCGACCAGGTACTCGTAGGCGTCGGGGCGAGTATCAGTGAGAAAGTCGTCCACTTCTGAGATGCTCGGAGGAAGTCCAGTGAGATCTAGCGAGAGTCGCCGAATCAAGATTTCTCTGGTGGTGTCAGGGGATGGGGTCAGGTTCTTTGTTTCGAGTCTAGCGAGGACAAAATGATCGATTTCGTTCTTGGGCCAGGAAGTCAGTTTGACGACGGGCAGTTGCGGTCGAACAGGGGCTATGAAAGACCAATGGTCGTCCCACGCTGCTCCCTCAAGGATCCACTGCGACAGAAGTGCTTTTTGTTCCGGTGAAAGCCTCTTGTTGCTGTCAAGAGGAGGCATTTGCTCGTCTGGGGCCGAGTGATTGATGCGGCGAATGAGTTCACTGTCCTGCGGGTTTCCTTCCAAAACTGCTGGGACTCCGTTGCTTTCTTTCTTTGCTCCGTTTTCCGTGTCTAAGCGTAGGCCGGCTTTTCGATTCTCAGCGTCGGGGCCATGGCACTGAAAACAGTTTTCGGAAAGGATAGGCCGGATATCTCGATTGAACTCGATGAGGGAAGCCGCCTGAGAAATAACGGCACACCAGATTGTGGGGACTATCAGCAGAGAGAATGCGAATCGAGAAGAACGCGTTTGCATTTTGGCGATCGGCAGACGCTCCCTTGAGAGAAGAGGTCGAGATAGAAATGAATGGTGCTGGTTTGCTCTCACTCCGGTTTGTAGCCTGGATTCTTGATGGGAAGTTGAGCATTCATCGTCCGTTGCCAGTCTCTGAGTTTCTTTCGGAGACGATCAACTCGCCGAGGTTCTGCGCTTGATAAATCGTTTTTTTCGGAGAGATCCTGATCGAGGTGGTAGAGTTCGACTTTGTTGTGATGGTAGAATTCGATGAGTTTCCAGCCATCCTCCAGGATTGATGCGCCGGGTTTCCAGCTAGAACCGTGATAATGGGGGTAGTGCCAATAGTGGGTTCTTTTAGGGATTCGCTCTCCTTTCAACAGGGGGACTAGGCTTTTGCCGTCGAGATGGAGCTGCGTTTGTAGAGGGAGGCCAGCGAGGTCAAGGAGGGTAGGGAAGAAATCCATACTCACGATGGGGGTGTGACATTGGCTGCCCGGTCGAGTGATGTGAGGCGCTCGGATAATCGTGGGCTCTCGAATGCCTCCTTCATAGAGCCAACCTTTGCCGGCCCTGAGAGGGGAGTTGGAGGTGGGGCCGGGCCGGTTGGAGAGCGTGCAGAGGCCTCCATTATCGCTAAAGAAAACAACGACCGTTTCTTCCGTCAAATCGAGTTGCTCCAGTTTATCTAAGATAGCCCCAACACTTCGGTCGACCGCCGACACCATGGATGCGAAGGCTGGGTTGTCCTGTCGAGCGCGAGAAATTCCCTCATGCTCGCTGACTGGAGAGGCCTTCTTTTTGAAGAGATTCTTAGCTTTGGATTCGAAGTGATCGATCCGGGCTTTATAGGGCTGAATTGGCGTGTGAACGTTGTAGTAAGAAAGATAGAGGAAGAATGGATTGGTTGATTCCCTAGACTCAAGGAAACGGATTGATTCCTCCGTCAGTCGCTCCGTGACGTATTCCCCCTGGTGCCTAGCCTGGAGAGTTGGGTTTTTCCAGGGAGCGTAGTAGCCGCCGGGGGGGGACCCTTTGCTGTTGCCTCCGATGTTGTAGTCAAACCCTTGATCCGTGGGCCAGTGTCCTTTTTCTCCCAGATGCCACTTTCCGGCGAAGAAGGTTTGATATCCCTGTGACTTTAGGATCTCGGCGATGGTGACCTCTTCAAGGGGGAGTTCATGTAGGTCCTCAGGGTGGAGAAGACGGTTCTGGTTTCGGTTGGGTTGGCCTGGTATCCAATCGGTTATGTTGAGACGCACAGGGTGTCGGCCGGTCATGATACTCGCGCGGGTTGGTGAGCAAACAGACCCTGCGGCATATCCCTGGGTAAATTTCATTCCGCTGGCGGCGAGATCATCAATGTTGGGCGTTTCATGGAATTTGCTTCCAAAGCAGCCGACATCGGCCCAGCCGAGGTCATCGACGAGGAAAAAGAGGATGTTTGCCGGCGTTGCCTGGGTCGGTGACGAGGTCATCCAGAGCCCAAAGGCCACAAGGCTTACCACAAACGTTTGGCGTTTTTTGGAGAACACCCGGTAGTTTTATGCAAGACCGTTGGATTTGACGAACATTTCTTCCCGCCGAATCGGAATAGTTGATCGAATGGATGTTTTTGGTTTCTTTCGTGCACCCGCTCTTAGGTATGCAGGAGATTCGGCTTGCCATGGTTCTTTAGTAGTGAGAAGTATTATGTGGTCTATCGATGGCTGGTAGCTAGGATTGCGGGTCAAGACGGGCGAAAAAATGGCTCAAATGGATTCATAGATTGGAACGATTAGTCGACATGCGATGTCGGTCCCTTTGGGAGCAGGGGCTTGCCCTTGTTTTTCCCGAAGTCTGCCAAAGTTGTTACCAAGAGAGCGCTACTCGAAGGGAGGGATATATCTGCGCCCGCTGCTGGCAGCGACTTCGATTCGTGCGCCATCCATTTTGCGGCTGTTGTGGGCTTCCTTTCGATGGCGACGTCTTCTCGGTATTTCGGTGCGGGAACTGTGAAGGGCAGAAATTTGCCTTTCAAGCCGCTCGATCTGCTGTGATTGCCAATGAATTCTCCTTGGAACTTATTCATCGGTATAAATACGGGGGAGCAATCTGGTTGGAGAAACTCCTTGCTGACCTGTTGTGGAATCAGCTGAGTCACCTTCAGTTGGTGAAGGGATGGGACTTGCTAGTGCCTGTGCCGCTCTTTCCGACCCGAGAACGGCAGCGTGAATTTAATCAGGCGGCAAGAATTGCGACACTTATTGCTCAGAGGATGGGTGTTGATTGTGGGAGGGATTTGCTTAAAAGAGTTGCGCCGACTAGTTCTCAAACTATGCTCACGCGGAGTGAGCGTAGAAATAACGTTCGGGGTGCTTTCGCAGGCGGGAATCTCCGTCCCTTGAAAGGGCTTCGAGTGATGCTCGTCGATGATGTCTTTACTACGGGTGCAACGACTAATGCTTGTGCCAGGGTCTTACGCGGTCTTGGGGCCGCCGAGGTCTGGGTTTGCACCGTTGTGCGGGGACTTTGAAGCGATCTTTTTGTTGGATAGCGAACGCAATGAATAAAGAACAGCGAGAATCTGGTGCGGCTTTTTCAGCTAAGAATGCTGGGGCTGAAGCGAAGGAGTCTGTCGTCACGCCGCCACAGCAGTCGAGTGAGACACAACTGTATCGGCGACCTGTGGGGGCGACACCTCGGCGGCGGGCGATTCCCGAGGGGCTGTGGACCAAGTGTCGTCGTTGCGGTGAGCTGATCTTTGATAAAGAGCTTGAGGCAAATCTGAAGATCTGCACCCATTGTGAGTATCTTTTTCCTCTCGGTGCCAAGGATCGCATTCGATCGATTGTAGAGGCCGGAACCTTCGTTGAGATGGACGAGGAAATGACAAGCGTTGACGTTCTTGAATTTCCTGATTACCCGAATAAGCTCAAAAAGAATCAAGAGAAAACCGGGATGAAGGACGCCGTGATTACCGGTGTCGGAGATCTTCTTCATCACAAGATCGCGATTGCCGTGATGGACTTTTCTTTTAACGGTGGCTCCATGGGGTCGGTCGTTGGTGAAAAATTAACTCGTTTGATCGAACGAGGGACCAAAGAGCGTCTCCCGGTGATCATTTTTGCTTCGAGTGGTGGGGCTCGAATGTATGAAGGAATGTTTAGCCTGATGCAGATGGCAAAGACTTGTGGTGCGTTGGCCTATCACGGTAAGGAACGCCTCGCATTTATCAGTGTTTTGACTGATCCCACGATGGCGGGAGTCATGGCTAGTTTTGCGAGCGTCGGTGATTTGATTCTCGCTGAGCCCTCCGCTCGAATTGGCTTTGCTGGTCCCCGCGTTATTCGAGATACGACCCAGTCTGATTTGCCTGAAGGATTTCAAACCGCAGAATTCTTGGAACAGCGAGGTTTGATTGACGCCATTGTGCCTCGTAAGGAGATGAAAGATCGATTGGCTTATTATCTCGATTTTGTCGGTAGCCAGAATAAGGCGACTGCCTAGTTCTCAACTTTCAATCCGCTTGATCAGCATCGCACAGTTCCATGCTGTGAACTCTCTCAAGATTGGGATTCTCATCAAGATTCCCAATTCTGCATAGTACCGTGGGACGGCTTTGACAACGTTCAATCCATCTAGGTTATGGATTTTGTGGAGGAGTTGACCGATATGGGTTGGGTAAAGAGTCTCGAAGGGGGTGTGAATTCGTTTTTTACCGACAACTCGATCGTAGATCTTATGCCCCGTCTTCGGCCCAAAATAGTGAAATGGTGAAAAGTCGTGTCCTCCCCAGGGAGATAGCCAGTTTGTCCAGCTAAGATAAAGATGACCTCCAGGATTGAGGATGAGTCGACAGTTTTCCAGGAATCGGTCGGGATTCGATAAGTGTTCGAGAACGTTTGAGCAGATGACAAGGTCATGATTTCCCAGGGGGGAGAAGGAATCCTTGTCGAGATCGATTTGTAGAAATGGCGCTGTTCTCAACTCAGGTGCCAAATCATTGGATTGATCGGCGAAGGAGACCTTGCAGCCAAACTTCTCAATTTCTTGTCCGAATATTCCGTGACCACATCCCAGATCAAGAACGTCGACATCTGAATTGAATTCAAGCCCTGTCCGAGTGAGCCAATCAATGGAGTCTTTGGCTTGGATGCGATAGAATTCGGCATCGTCGCCGTGCTTCATATGATGGGCTATGAGGCGGTGAATAATCATACTAGGTGGCCAACTAATGGGTTGAAACCTTCCCGAGTGCAACGCTTATTTCTGAAATGAGGCTGACAATTGCGGGTGGCTGATCTAGCTTCTTGCACTGCTTTCTCAATGAACATTCTCTTGGTTCACAATTCGTTAAATGACTCGACATCCGTTTCGGGTGTCTTGAAGCATTATGCCTTGGTCGCCAAAGAATGGATCGAACAAGGGCATAGCGTCGATTTTTTAGTGGCGACAGCAGGCTTTCCCCAAGTGGCCGATCTTTGCCCTGAGGCGGGGCGAGTGAGTAGCGATCGTTGGTTTGATGCGTCGGCGTATATTGAGCAGACATGGCGGTATTTTCCAGCCTATGGTTGGCGAATGGCGAACGCTCATTTTCAGCGCTTTTCGCGGCGGTACGACATCGTGTATGCTTCGAATTTCCTGATTTTTGAGGTCTATCCAGCTTGGGTCATTGCGCGTCGCCATCGGGCAAGATTCGTCGTGAAGCTACAACACGTTCTCCATTCTCAACCAAAACGAGACGGCTTGTTCGATCGGCTCTTTCTTTGGTCAGAACGGGTTGCGACTAGAATCGCCAATCGGCATGCCGATTTGATGATGTGTCTCTCAAATGTCGTCGGTCGAGATTATGGGAAACTCGAGGAGGAATTGGGGCTGAAAAAATCGAATGTGACGACGGTCGGGTGCGGGTTGAACTTCGCTGATGTCGATGCCACACCTAAAATGGAGAAAGCATACCAGGTTGTGTTTCTTGGTCGAATGCATGAGCAGAAAGGTGTTTTTGAATTGCCGGCGGTCTGGCAGCGGGTCCTGAAAGCGTGCCCCGAGGCAACACTGCTTGGGATAGGGGAAGGCCCTCATCGCCCAGAACTGCAGCGTCGCTTTGAACAACTAGGGATAGCTGGAAGCGCTAAATTCGTTGGTGGAGTTCCTGAGAATGAAAAAAATCGTCTATTGGCCCAATCGAGTATCGGTTTAAGTCTTTCCTATGAAGAAGGGTGGGGGCTTTCAGTTACTGAATACTTGGCGGCGGGGTTGCCTGTTGTTGCGTATGATTTGCCAGTCTTTCAAAGCGAATTTGAAGGGCATCTTGAACTAGTGCCTCGAGGCGATCAAGCGACGGTTGCGGATACGATAGTCCGTTGGATTGCGAATCCCAAAGAACGCGTGCGGCGCGGAGAGGATGGGCGCCTATTTGTGAGGCGATTCAACTATCGGGCGGTTGCCAATGAAGAATTCGCCCTTATGTCGCAGCTGAGACCAACAGAGTCGTCATGAGAATGTCTGAGCAGAACGGGGGATTTCGGAATCTGTTGCGTCGCCCCGGTGGAACCGTATGCTTTCAGCGCGATCGTTTAGGAATGTCGCTTCGACAGAAATATCATTAGCGCATTATTAGTTTTATGACACTTAAGGATTCAGTGATTCTGATTACTGGTGGCACTGGGTCTTTTGGCTCAAGGGTCGCCAGTCATCTTCTTCATGAGCAGCCTTCAGAGATTCGTATCTTTAGCCGGGATGAAAAGAAGCAATGGGAGATGCAACGAAAACATCCTCATTTCCGCTACCTAATCGGTGATGTGAGGGATGCTGGTCGCCTCGATCGAGCGATGTCTGGCGTGGATTATGTTTTCCATGCTGCGGCGCTGAAGCAAGTTCCTTCCTGTGAACAGTTTCCGCTTGAGGCCGTGAAAACAAACGTGTTGGGGTCTCAGAATGCTTGCGATGCAGCCTTGGCTAATCATGTGAAGACCTTTGTTGCCTTGAGTACGGATAAGTCGGTCAAGCCGGTCAACGCGATGGGGATTAGCAAGGCGATGATGGAGAAAATTGTCTGTAGCCAGAATCGATTCGAATCAAAGACGACCTTTTGTTGTGTCCGCTATGGGAACGTTATGGGGAGTCGAGGGTCCGTGATACCGCTTTTTCGAAAACAGATTGCCGAAGACCTCCCGTTGACACTTACCGTGCCAGAAATGACCCGCTTTTTGATGACGCTTGATGAGTCGGTGGACCTCGTTCTGAAGGCCCTTACCGGAGGGCGAGGGGGGGAGGTGTTTGTGCGAAAGGCACCGGCATGCAATGTTAAGATACTTGCGGAAGCGATGCGGAGCAAATATAGCCCTCGAAAGGAAGAACATCCAATTCAGGTGGCAGGAATTAGGCCGGGAGAAAAGATTCATGAGATTCTGGTGAATGAGTATGAGATGCAACGGGCGACGGAGGAGTCCGAGTATTTTGTCGTTCATCCTGAGTATCGAGTTCCTGAGATTCTCAATTCTCGGACTCTTGGCGAGGAGTATACGTCTGAAAATACCCACCAGCTGGAAAGTCTGGAGCAAGTTTTCAAGCGCCTCGACGAGATGACTGAGGCGGAAAACTACGAATGAGAGGCGACACCTCGCACACCGCGATTCGATGAATACTGATGGAGACGAAACGGACTAGTTTGCCCAGTAGCGTTGGTGAGTTTTCGGTGATCGAACGGTGCCGCGGATGCCACGCGATGAGTCACGCGTTTGAGTCGGTATTGGAGATGGATCCGATGCCGCTGGCGGGGCAGTTTTGCGAAACGTCGGATGGGGCGGAAAAGGCCGCGACGTTTCCTCTGACTTGGGTGTTCTGCCACCGATGTGGTTTGGTGCAAGTTGCTGAAGATGTTTCGGATCGGCATCTTTTTGAGTCTTATAATTATGCATCCTCAACTGTCCCTGGGCTCGTGCGGCATTTTTCCTCGTATGCCGTTTCTCTCGTCGATCGTTTCGGGAGTAGTGGTCCAATAAGTTTCTTGGAGATCGGATGCAATGATGGCGTGCTGTTGAATCAGTTGCCGTCCTCGTGGCGACTTACGGGAGTGGATCCGAGCGATGTGGCAGAGAGAGCGGTTCGTTCAAATTCATCCTATGACTTACAGTCTGCACCATTTTCGATGGAGCTGGTTCGCGAGCGCGGATGGGTTGAGGCCTGGGACCTTATTTCAGGCTCGAACTGTCTTGCCCATATATCAGATCTCCGGGATGTCTTTGCAGGCGTGCACTTGGCTTTGAAGCCGCAGGGATGGTTTTGGGTGGAAGTTCACGACTTAGAAGCCTTACTCAAAGGATCGCAATGGGATACGATCTATCACGAACACAAAGTCGAGTGGAGTGTCGAAGCATTGAAAAACTGTGTCGAGCTTCTAGGGTTTGAATTGCGATTGACGGAGCGTGTTCCACTCCACGGCGGCGTTCTGAGATGCGGTTTTCAAAAATCATCTCGAACTTCTCGATCGAGTCCCAAAGAAGCGAGAATGCCGGAAGGATTACAACGATTGCGACTGGCGTATGAGCAACGGCGGGCAGTTCCCGCTGTGGATTGTCTTCTGAATGCGCTCGAGGAGGGGCAAAGTGTGGCTGCCTATGGTGCCTCGGGACGCGCGAATGTGTATTTGAATCAAATGCCTGAATTGACATTCTCGTTTATTATTGATGAGGCTCCGCTCCGCGTGAACCGATTTATTCCTGTCGTCGGTACGCCGATCGTTCCGCCGTCACGACTTGTTGAACTACAGACGAGTCACTGCCTGGTGACAGCGTGGAACTATCGAGATGATATTGTTGCGAAGAACAAGGCCTATCAAGGTCGCTGGCTGAGCGCCTTTCCTGTCCAAGAATGAGTCGAGTTTGTGTTCTAGGGCATCGAGGAATGTTAGGGCATGTTGTCGCTCGATATCTCAAGGAAAGCGGCCTTGAGGTCGTCACGATTGCGGACCGGTTCCGAGGGGCTGCCGAGGGCGACACATTTCTGAGCCAGATCCGACGCTTGAACCCGGATTGGTGTGTTAATTGCATTGGAGTGCGTGCTGGGGATGCGATTTCTGAGACTTGGACCGATGAGGTCAATCACTTGCTGCCGGCACTTTGTTCTCGTGGTATACCCGACTCGTGTGGGCTGGTTCATGCGAGTTCCGATGCCGTCTTCTCGCCTACGAGTGGTCCCCATCAATGGCATGACCAGCCTGATGCTACGGACGTTTACGGTGCTTCCAAGCGAGCTGCCGAGACGGCGCTCTCACGGGACAATGATTTCTTGATTCGATGTTCGATTGTCGGGCCAGAGCTTGGGCAAGCTCGAAGTCTCTTGGGGTGGTTGCAAGCGCAAAGCGGCGATGTGAATGGCTACGTGAATCAGCATTGGAATGGGATAACCACCTTGCAGTGGGCCAAGGAGTGTGCGGCAATTATTGACGCGCCGCTGATAGGGGGGCGGATCGTTCAACCAGCCTGCGAGCCTATCGTGACCAAAGGAGAACTTTTAGAACTGATTTCTCAAGTGTGGGGGCTTTCTTGCCGAATAAGACAAATTGAGGGTCCCGTGAGTGTGTACCGCCCCCTGATTTCCAATCGCTCCTCCTACTCATTACCGGTGTTACTTGCGGAATTGCGCACTTGGTATTAGGTTGTAGCTCGATTTTTGTCGCTAATTAGGTGAGTAAATTAATAACAGTCATTCCTGTTTTCAATGGTGAACGCTATTTGGAGGCGACGCTCGACTCTCTCGCTGCCCAAACCATTCTGCCTGATCGGGTCATCGTGATTGATGATTGTTCGACGGATGGTACGTGTTCGTTGGTTGAAAATTTTGCAGCCTTCCCTTGTGAACTTGTGCGCAATGAGCGAAATCTCGGACTATTTCCCAATCTGAATCGAGCCCTAGAGTACGCAGCGGAAGCAGAGTATTTTCATCTGCTCTTGGCAGATGATCGAGTGCGCCCGACCTTTCTAGAGACGACGCTGTGTTCTCTGATGATGTCGACGTCACTCTCGATTGCTTATAGTGCCTATGATTGGATCAATGTTGAAGGCACGGTGACCCAGGCTGCCGGTGGGGCGAATGGAGACGAAGGGAGGCGAGTTCCTACCCAAGAGTTTATCCATCGGCAAAGTCTCCTAAACACCGTCAGTGTCGGTTCGGTTTTAATTCGATCCGGAAATGCTCCCTTGCCGATCTGTTTTAGAGGGGATATGCCCCATGTTGCCGACTGTGTTTTCTATGCGGAGTTGGCCTCGGTGTGTGAGCATATAATCGAATTCAAGCAGGCCCTTTGTGAGATTCGCCGTCATGATGACAATGCGACTCGTAGGAATACGAAGAGTTTGAATGCGTGGGTGACGGATGAATTCCGCGCCATGCAGCGGATTTCGCGTTTGTTGCCGACTCGGGGGTGGCGGAGTCGATTGCATGATCATCGGCTAAAGTGTCTCTTTGCAGCGAGATCACGCGTGAAACAGCAATGGACAAGAAAAGAAGATCCCAGCTTTTCAGAGCAAATTGGAGGCGTTGTGGCACGGGAAACCTCCTTCATTCATCGATTTCTTGGCGTGACCGCCGTAATGCTGCGAGATCTCATCCGGGGAAAAAACCTGCCGGATCGGCCTCGGTAGGATTAGACTTTCCTTCTTTCGCGTTCATACGGCATGCTGCTCTTGCATGGCTCGAAACTCGACGAAAAAGCTCTCTTGGTGGCACGTGGTACTCGTTCTAATCGTACCTCTGGTCCTTCTTTTTTATCCCAGTTTGCGATCGGAACTCGTTTTGTTCTCAAATGATGGTCCTTTAGGAATCATTAGTTCTGAGGCCGGGGCATTGCCGGGGGCCTTTACTGGGTATTGGGACGATTTGAACTGGGTCGGGAAAGAGAACCCAAGTGCGCTACCTGATTTTTCCATGCTCTTGGGACTGATTGTGAATAGTTCGGTGACCTACTCCAAGGTCTATGCCCCTATTTCTCTCTTGTTTCTTGGGCTCGCTGGGTGGTTTCTCTTTAGATCACTGGGATTTCGTCCCATTGTATGCGTTTTAGGCGCAATCGCTTTTGCGTTCAATATGAATGCTTTTTCCAACGCCTGTTGGGGGTTGCCGTCCCGAGCAACGACCCTGGCCTCAATTCTGTTTGCCCTCGGGGCATTGCATCTCAAACCAGCGAGGATGCCCTTTCTTAAGTACGTGCTGTGCGGCTTTGCCATTGGCCATGGTGTGATGGAAGGCTTCGATGTCGGCGCGCTCTATAGTCTCGTTGTCGGCTGTTATGTGGGGTTCTTGGCGATTACCGAGGAAGGTGATATCGGCCAGAATGGCCTCAAAGCGGTAGGGTTGGTTGGCATCGTTGCCATCGCAGCTGCCGTCTTTTCAGCGCAAGCTTTGGGTACCCTGATAGGGACACAGGTGCAAGGGGTCGCTGGAATGGGGCAGGATGATACGGCTAAGGAACAGCGTTGGAATGAGGCGACTCAATGGAGTCTTCCGGTGAAGGAGGTGCTTCGGGTGGGGATTCCAGGGATGTTTGGATACCGAATGACAGACTTGGGCGGAAAATTTGAGGAAAGCTCGTATTGGGGTGCGGTGGGACGATCAGCGGGGTGGGATGTTAACAAGGCTGGGCTTGCACGCCATTCCGGCTCTGGGGAATACGCGGGCGTTTTGGTTTTGGCAATGGCGGCCTTCGCCTTGTTCCAGAGTCTTCGGGGAGCGGCATCTCCCTTCGCTAGCCGGACGCGCCAGATTGTTTGGTTTTGGGCTGCAATTGCCGCTGTGTCCCTGGTCTTGGCTTGTGGTAAGTATGGTCCCTTGTATCGACTAGTGTATGAGCTCCCTTATTTTTCCATGATTCGGAATCCTATCAAGTTCATGCATCTGTTTCACCTCGCAGTCGTGATTCTCTTTGGCTATGGATTGCAGTTGTTGTGGACTCACTACTTGGAGCGAAATGCGGACCAGAAAAAGAAAATTGGGGCTTACTTGAAATCTTGGTGGGGATCCGTGGATGGCTTTGATCGGCGTTGGACCTTTGGGAGTGGCGTTGTTCTTATCGTGCTGGTGCTCTTTTGGTTGGTCTTTGCTTCATCAAAGAGCGAGATGATTCGCGTGCTGACGGACGGAGCGATTCCCAGCGATATTGCACCTTCTATCCATAGTTTCAGTGTCGGAGAAATTTTTTGGTCGGTTGGCTTCCTAGCGGCAAGTCTGGCTGTGATTACCCTCATCGTTAGTGGGGCTGTAAGCCGATCTCGGGCGACTGTATTGGGTGGCTTGTTGCTTGTGCTGCTGACGGTCGACCTGGGGCGGGCGAATCGTTTCTGGATTGTCTACTACGACTATCAGCAGAAATACGCATCGAACCCGATTATTGAAATTCTCAGGGAAGATGCCCATGAGCGCCGAGTGACGAGCACTCTCAATCCGTTTGCTCCAAGTTCGCTCGCTAACGAGAATGGCAATTTCTTCACCGTGATAGCGAATTCTTGGTTGCAGCACCAATTTCCCTATTTTGATATTCAGACACTTGATGTTGTACAAATGCCTCGTCCTCAGATCATGGATTTGACTTTCGGTGGGAATTTTGTGCCGATGAGTGTTCAGGAGGGCTACAAGTACACTCGCTTATGGGAGCTAACAAGTACTCGGTACCTGTTAGGAATGACTGGCTATGTGGCCGTATTGAATCAGCAATTTGATCTTGGTCGAGATCGATTTAAGGTTCTGTCGCGTTTCAATTTTGTGCCAAAGACACGGCAACAAACAGCCAATGCCGTCAAGGTGGATGATCTTACGGCGCAAGAACATCCCGAGGGAAGTTTCGGGGTGATCGAATTCTCCGGTGCGTTGCCGAAGGTGAAACGATTCAATCGGTGGATCGTCAATACGAATGAACCGTCTGTTCTAGCGAGCCTTGTTGATCCGCAATTTGATCCCAAGGAAGCAGTGATCGTGATGGACGAAACTGTTAAGGCCTCGTCCCATGTTGAGTCGGATGAAACCGCTATGGCCGAGATCGAAAGTTATCATCCGAAGAGAGTGCGGATCGCGACAACCGGTTCAAGCGACGCGGTGCTTCTCCTTAACGACCGATTCCATCATCACTGGAACGTTTATGTTGACGGTGAGAAGCAAACGCTTCTGCGCTGCAACTACATTATGCGAGGCGTCAAAGTTTCATCAGGGAAACAGATCGTCGAATTTCGCTACGAACCGCCTCAGCTCGGACTAGCGGTGAGCTTGTCGGCAATTGGCGTTGGGGGGTTGATTTGTGGCTACTTAGGCTTTGGTGTGAGAAGAGCACGTAGGAAGGGCGATAGCCCTGAGACTCAAAGTCCTTGATTAGCTCGAATGAGCCATTGCCGAGCACGGTTGGTAACGGTAACGAGTTGGGTCTTGGAGTGCCCTGAGGTGTCAGGTGAATTCAATCGATTGGACTCCTCTCTGAGGCACTTGAGGATTGGGTTACAGGCCCGGGCAACCTTGTAGGCCGGCAATAGGATTCTCGCTCGAATGGCGTAGGTGGGATCGATTTGTTCGATCGTGCCGATGGCGTCAATCACTGAATCCCAATGAGCTTCTTTTGGAGGGATTGGGCCAGAGGTGAAAAAGTTGCAGATTGTTCGTGCGGGATCGTCGTAACCGGCTTGGTCGAAATCAACGAAACAGATTTCTCTTTCAGGGGTAATAATCGCATTGTGAAATCCTAGTTCGCCTGGCGAAACAAATTGGTGGGCTTGTTCCAATCGCAGATCAACATCGATCGATGCCGTCTGAAATTGATTCAAAATGCTTCCGAGAACCTTTTGCCAGATTGGACCGAGCTCGTCTTCGATGAACGCACGGGTTTGAGGGTTCACTTCTGCGAGATGTTGTTGTACGGCGGTCACAAGGCCTGCGATGTGAGTGAGGTGTTCACCAATGGTTTGGCAGGCTCCGAGTGCTGTTTTGTTGGTGTTCGCGGAAGTGGATTGGTCGTCGCTATTGATCGCGAGAATAAAGGAGGTCGCTTCTTTGATCGCCTTGCTATCGATTTCTGTTTCCCGGATGCCCCGACCGGCGATCCTTGTGAGTAGGATGTGTCCAGAAGAGGGGTTGCAGCCTAGTAGGAGGGGCGTTTTACCAGTTTGGAGGGGCTTGAGAAAGTTGTAGAATTGGAGTTCGCGTTCAAAGGCTTCAGCCAGTTCAGTCGTTTTTGTTTCGAAGCATTTTATGGTGTAGTCAAGGCCTTCGTTGTGGAGGTGGCAGACAGCCCTTCCTTCCCGGTTGCTAACGACTTCAAGGTGGCTCTCAGAGGCGATTCCTTGTTCGTTGAGAAAATTTCTTGCGCTGGAATCGACTGAGCTGGAGAGCGGAGTGGCCATAGACGTTGTAGGTAAAAAAAGGAGCCGAACGCAGCGGTTCGGCCCCATGGGGAAAAATTTGACGGTTGGACGTTTAGAGCGGTCTGATCCAAATATTTCGGAATCGAACGGGATTTCCGTGGTCTTGCAGTACTAGGGGGCCTTTAGCTGCTGCGCCCGAATAGGCGGCTGCCGTGGTTTTCTTGCCTGCAATTGGGATGTGGTTCTGAATAAGAACGCCATTGTGGAAGACAGTGAAAGATCCGGGCAGGACACTTTTTCCGTCTGCTGAGGGTTTGGGCGCGATGAACACGATATCGTATATTTGCCATTCGCCGGGTTTCTTGGAGGCGTTCACCAGTGGGGCATTGTTGCCGTAGAAGGAGCCCGCTTGGCCATTGAAGTAGGTCTGGTTTTCGTAGGAGTCGAGGACCTGAATCTCATATCGGCCTTGAAGGTAGACGCCGCTGTTGCCTCTGCCTTGTCCGTTGCCTTTGACCTCGCTGGGGGTGGCCCATTCGATGTGAAGTTGGACATCTCCGAAGGTCTGTTTCGTGCGATGGTCTCCGCTCCGATTGACGGTCATTGCACCATCAACAAGATCCCACTTTGCCGGACCGCCTTTCACACTTTCCCAGTTTTCTAGACTGCTGCCATCGAAAAGGACGATGGCGTCAGACGGGGGCTGGTTTGATGTTTGACCGGGGGTTACGACTGCTGGTTCCGCGTCTTTCCCTGGCTCTGCTGCCTGAAGGGCTGTAATGAGGCAGATGCCGGCACTGATGGTGAGGGTTGCTAGAATTGTTCGCTTCATATTCTTAGTTCTGTGAAATGCAGTAGAGCTCGCTGTTAGTACGGATAAATAATTGACCATGGGCGGCAATGATGGCGGAGCGTGTCATGTTGTCGCTGCCACTTCCCATGGCGATGTTCGATAGAATCTTGCCGTTCTCTGCATCGATGACCAACACGTCTCCGGCAAAGTTCATGAGATAGATTTTTCCATCCGCGGCAAGGGGAGACGCTTCGTATTTGTATCGACCGGGTAATTCAAGGCTCCATTTAACCTTGCCAGTTTTTGGCTCGGTTCGTGAAAGGGCTTTTCGAACGTCGCTGAGAATGAAGAAATCCCCTTGGTAATAGGCTGGCGTCGGGACGTCGGATGAGAGTTCTCGAGTGTCGTTGCTTACCCAGGCGATCGCTCGATCATTGAGAAGGCCCGCTCCGCCTGCTTTGATGGCGTAGATTGGATCACGTTTTGGCGCGCAGACGAGAATGATATCCTCGCTTGCGATCGGGGATGGCACATGCCGCCAGTGCCCTATGCGTGTCGGATTCCAAGTTCCCCAACGCCAGAGTTCCTTCCCGGTTGAGGGATCGTGCCCGGTCAGGTCGTCGCCGCCGACGATCAGCAGTTGTTCTTGGCCTCGGAATTTGAAAGGGATCGGCGTGGCAAAAGATTCGAGGGATTCCTTTTCGGCTTGGCTCGGTCGGATGTGTTTCCAGAGTGTTTTTCCGGTGGAAGGATCGATAGCCAGCAGGTAGGAGTCGTTGCTGCGATCCGTGAATCCTTTTCCGTGTACGGGTGTGTCTCGTTGAAGGACTTGGAGATAGAGTTTACCCTCGTAGAGCAGCGGGCTCGAGCTGAAGGTCCATTGGAAGGTGAAGTCCCCCTCGTCCTTTTGGATGTTTCGGCGCCATTGTTCCTTTCCGGCCAGGTCGAAGGCGATCAAATCTCCGTTTCCATAGAAAAAAACGACAACATTCCCATCGGTTGCGGGTGACGGTGATGAATAATCGCTGCGTGAGTCTTGGCGAAGGCCTTGGTTGATTTCATGCGACCACAGCAAGGTGCCCTTGTCCCGGCTAAAACACATGGCCAATAGGTTCTCCGATGCCTTGTCGGTACTGGAAAGGAAGAGTTTGTCCTCCCAAACGATAGGCGTTGAGGCGCTTTCGCCGGGGAGCGTAGCTTTCCACACGACGTTTTCAGATTTAGACCAGGTGGAAGGCAGCCCGGATTCGGTAGTGGATCCATTGAACGTGGGACCGCGCCATTGAGCCCAGTTTTCTGCTATGATGCCGCTCGTCAGTGAGAGTGTGAGAGCGAGAATAAGACAACGCTTCATGAGTTATTATGTAATTCGACTAGGGGTTTGACTCTCGGACGGTAAACGGATGAGACGATGCCTTGAAGAATAAAATTCATCGGGGCTGCCCATGAGTGAACTGATCGTCGTGAAGCCCTTCGCAGCGCGGAGGGACCTGAATTACCAGATTTGTTTGGTCGGGGGGCAATGTCGTAGGGACGATGAATGGATGACGAGAGCTAGAGCGAAGGCGGACGACCGCAGTTTATGGGGAATAAAGCGTTTTTTCCAAGCCTCCTAGGGAAAGAGGCTTATGTTGAGTCTCGGAAGCCAGTGTTATGCCGGACCCGAAAGAACAGTCATTTGAAGAGATCGTGGGGAACTTTTATGAGCCGCTCTATCGATTTGCTCTGAGTTTGACCCAGCGGCCGGCTGAGGCGGGTGATTTGGTTCAAGAAACCTTCTTTCTCTGGGCAAGCAAAGGGCATCAGTTGCGGGACAAGACGAAGGTGAAATCGTGGCTGTTTACGACCTTGCACCGTGAATTCTTGGGATCCCGACGCCGTCAAACCCGATTCCCGCACTATGAGGTCGGGCTTGTTGAGCATGCGTTGCCTAAAATTGAACCGAAACTGGCGAACAAGATCGATGGTTCCGAGCTCGTTGAAATGATTGGGGATATTGATGAGGTCTATCGTGGCCCCCTGACCCTCTTTTATCTTCAGGAGCATTCATATCAGGAAATTGCCGAGATTCTCAAGATTCCGATCGGAACGGTCATGTCACGACTTTCGCGGGGCAAGGCACAATTGCGGCAGCGCATTGAGGGTGTAGAGAAAAAAATCGGGTCCACAGGAAATTCGAGTTCCAAGATTGTAAAACTAGGTCAAGTCTGACGTTCGAGACGAGATGACAAACGAAGAAGCAAAGTTCATCCTCAGCGCCTATCGGCCCAATGGGAGTGATGCATCGGATCCCGCGATGGCGGAGGCCTTGCAGCAAGCGGCTAGAGATCCAGAACTAGAGGCATGGTTTCGCAATGAGCGTGCCTTCGATTCGGTGATTAGCCAAAAATTGAGTGACGTTAAGGTTCCCGTGGAGCTCAAGTCGACGATTCTTGTTGGGCACAAGATGATGGCAGGGACGGGGAGGGCGGGGTTTCCTTGGTCTGCATTTGCGAAATGGGCGGCAATCTTCATCGTTTTGGTCGGAATTACTTCGCTCGTGCTGTTTCAGCGTCCTTCGGACGGTCATTTGATGGCCGCCTACCGATCCGAGCTTGTCGGCCTCTTGGCAAAGAAATCGAGTCCCCTAGACTATCACGGACGCTCTTTGAGTGATGTTCAAGGGTGGTTGTCCAAACGTGAATTAAGGAGCGATTTTGCTGTTTCTGATGCTCTATCGGAGCAGGCAACCATGGGGTGCCAGATTTTGGATTGGAACGGCACTCAGGTGACCTTGGTTTGTTTCGACACTAGTGATGGGCAATTGGCTCATCTACTGGTTGTTGATCGGGATGACCTGCCGGGGATCGTTGAACCGAAGGAGCTGTCCCTAACAGTCGAGAAGGGATGGACCACGGCGAGTTGGGTGACTGAGGACAACGTTTATCTCTTGGCAGGCAAAGGGGATCGGCCTGAACTGCGAAATTATCTCTAGGGCATTTGTCTTAGAGTCGGTTGGGTGGCTTCTGAGAACGATGCTTTGTCCTTCCTATCCTAGTATCAGATCAAGGTTTTCAGTGTTTTACCCGCAATCCTCGGCTCGTCGGGGCAGTTTTTAGCGGATATTCTTGTTTTTGGAGCAATGGAATGGGGTCGCCATAGATTCGCGAGGATAATCGTACGGCTTTTGACTTGGAACCGCTAAACAGAGCTCACATGATGGAGGGGCATATGAGTTGCGACAGTCCTGCTGATAAGAAAGAGTCATTCACGGAACAAGTTCAGTCTTCGCTGCTAAAACAGCGTATCGTCACCGTTTTCGGTGAGATAAGTCAGAAGGCTGCGCGAGAGTTTACCGAAAGGTTACTAGTGCTCGCTGGTGAATCGGATGATCCGATCAAAGTGTTGATTAACTCGCCGGGGGGGCATGTGGAGTCTGGGGACACCATGTTTGATATGATCCGCTTTGTGAAACCCCGAGTCCTCGTCCTTGGGACAGGTTGGGTGGCTAGTGCGGGTGCTTTGATTTATTCGGCACCGCCCAAGGAGGATCGATTTTCCCTTCCAAACACCCGCTTCATGCTTCACCAACCGAGCGGTGGGGTGGGAGGCTCGGCTTCAGATGCCGAAATTGAGGCCAATGAGATCATCAAGATGCGCAAGCGATTGAATCAAACCTTTGCTGATCAAACGGGGCAATCCCTGGAACGAGTGACGAAGGACAGCGATCGAAACTTTTGGATGGGCCCTGCCGAAGCGGTGGAATACGGCTTAGCTGGTAAAGTGATTCAATCGCTTGAAGAGCTGAAATAAGCCCGATTTGCCCGCCAGCCGTGGCGTTTCGCTATGTGGTATTTTGTTGGAGCCGGAGTTTTTCTCTTAATCGTGGCCGTCTACGATTTGATTCAGACACGGCATGCCATCTTGCGAAACTTCCCGATCATCGGGCATTTTAGATACCTTCTCGAATCCATTGGTCCGGAATTACGCCAGTATATTGTCACCGACAATGACGAAGAGCGCCCGTTTTCCCGAGATCAACGCCGATGGGTTTATGCGACTTCGAAGCGGGAGAACGATTACTTTGGATTCGGGACGGATAATGACTTAGAGCATGAATCCAACTATTTCTTCATTAAGCAGGCGACCTTTCCCCAGCATGATCCCCATCCAGGGCAAGAGGGCTATGACCCGAATTATTGCATTGCGTCGGCCAAGATCCTAGGAGAGCGCCGGAAACGGGCGAAGGCCTTTCGACCGTCCTCGGTTGTCAACATATCTGGAATGAGCTTTGGTTCTTTGAGCGCTCCTGCAATTGAAGCGCTCAATCGAGGGGCAGCAATCGCCGGCTGCTGGCATAACACGGGTGAGGGTGGTGTTTCCAAGTATCATCAAAACGGTGCTGAACTCATGTGGCAGATCGGTACGGGATATTTCGGGTGCCGAACGCCTGAAGGCGAGTTTTCGTTGGAGCGATTCAAGGAGTCAATCGCTGCGGAGCCGAAGATTCGATCGATTGAGATCAAGCTGAGTCAGGGAGCGAAAGCGGGTCTCGGAGGAATTGTTCCTGGAGGGAAGGTCACTCCAGAGATTGCTGCGATACGTGGCATCAAGGTCGGAGAAACGTGCTTGAGTCCCGCCCGGCATACGGCCTTCTCGGATGCCGACAGTTTATTAGACTTTGTAGAGTTGCTGGCTTCCGAGTCGGGGCTTCCGGTCGGGATCAAATCGGCCGTTGGACAGTTGGATTTTTGGCATGAATTGGTCACCCATATGGCAAGGGGCAATCGGGGTGTGGATTTTGTCTCCGTTGATGGTGGAGAAGGGGGGACAGGTGCGGCTCCCCTTGTTTTCTCTGACCACGTGTCCCTGCCGTTTCGCATTGGTTTTCCGAAAATCCATAGCCTCTTTGAAGAAGCCGGGCTCAAAGATCATGTGACGTTCATCGGATCTGGGAAACTAGGATTTCCTGAGAGAGCATTTTATGGGTTCTCCCTTGGATGTGATATCATTGCGTTGGCTCGAGAGCCCATGCTGGCGATTGGTTGTATTCAAGCCCAGCGATGCCATTCAGGAGATTGTCCGACAGGAGTAGCCACTCAGAATAAGTGGTTGGTTCGTGGCTTGGTTCCCGAGCATAAAGGAGCGCGTTGCGCGAATTACATTCTGTCTCTGCGGAAGGAGATTCTTCGACTAACAAGAGCCTGCGGTAAAGCGCATCCGTCTGAAGTTTCATTGTCAGATTTAGAGATTATCTAGGCATTACTATTGCGAGATTTCGTCACTTCACGCCTTAGAAGCAAAAAAAAACGGCGAGCAATGAGCTCGCCGTATTAAAATCTGCATTCTTGGTGGGAACTATTTTCGTTTTCTTCTTCGGAAGTGGGCCGTTCCTAAGAGTATCAACCCCGATATGAGTCCGTATGTAGCTGGTTCTGGAACCGGTGTGAATGCAGCCAGGGCGCGCCCGTTTGAAAAATCAGGGCCTCCTCCACCCATCGTCGATATTGTTCCACCTCCAGTGCCCGCATCTGTAATGTCTGTGTCTGCGGCTAGTTCTGCGAGGCTTGAATAGGTGACGAGGAAATCGTTCGCTGTACTATCGGTGAATGCGACGTGGTATTGTCCGCCTTCAAAAGCAAAATCTCTAACAGTGGTATTTGCAGCAGGTGCTGCAATATCCCATGTGACTTGCGTGTCGGTGAAACCTGTATTGGCACGAAACCCAGCTACGTCTGCGTATTCCCTAATTATTTGATTGGCACCGGATCCAGAGTCGAAAAGAATCCAAAATTTACCGGTTGTGTCTGCCGCAACCCCGAAGACAAAGGTCGTAGATCCGCCACCCCAGGCTACTCCTGCAGGGCTCTGCGTATTTGTAGTGAGGTTCGCGAATGAGTTATAGGTTACCGCGAAACCACTCCAAAGCCCGTAGAAGTTTGAACCGTCTGTGCCTATTCCTGCGAAACCGTCTTGGTTCCCGCTGGGCCAATTGAATGCTGTTGAACTGGCAGTCGTACCACTTTGAAGATTTGCAAGACTTGAATACTCCTCCGCTTGATTTCCTCCTCCTGATGTTTCTACGTAGTAGAACGTTGCCGCTATCATGCTCGGTTGAACCCAACTTAGTCCTATCAATAGCAACACTGACGATAGGATTGTGGGATACTGTAGTCTGTCGGTAACTTTCATCCTTTTACTACTCTTCTTCTCAATTGCCTATGTGTTACATCTGCAATTTTGTGATTTCAAGACTTTTTTGCGACATTCGCTGATTTTTCCTAAAGGAATTGGAAGAATATGCCGATGCCTGTCGACCGATAGTCATCGGCGTCAACCAGAGAATGTCGTAGGGATTTTCATTTTCGTCGCTCTTTGAATGCCGAACGCAATAGCCAGTGGCGTGTTAAATTCTCCATGAATTCGTTCGCTGTCACAACTAGGGAAGAAATCTCTCGAAGAATATTCGTATTCACTGAAACTTGACTGTTCAGATTGCTGGTGAGATTCGCCACGGTTGTTAGCGTCAAATTCATGTTCGAAACCGCTAGAGTCATGTTTTGATCAGCACTGGCCATGGTAGTGCTGGCTTGGGACAGTGAGTTTTCGATTCCATGATTGATATTCGTTGGGATCAACCATTGGCCAAGCGAACCGTTTGCGTTGGTTAAGCTGGTCGAAATCAGGGCGAGATTAGCGATTGTGGGCTGTGCGGTGACCGTCGCTTGGTCCAAACTGGCGGTGAGATGGGTGACGTTCGATAGCATTCCCGAAAGTTGGTTTGTGAGGGCGAAGAT
>OJGU01000461.1_pt1 | contig 24039 bp, 21 predicted proteins | sample 1594741 | NCBI WGS metagenome assembly OJGU01 (sample SAMN05416841, study PRJEB24817) | seawater metagenome | isolation source: Sea water | place: Canada:Atlantic | collected 2013-07
CGAGATGTAGAGAGGTCTCGTGGGCTCGGAGATGTGTATAAGAGACAGCTCTGGTACATTACCATAAAAGCAACACTACTGAAGTATTGATACACCTTAGGGATTTCTGTATTCTACAGCTATGCAGACTATATGGTTATAGTTCGGACGGGACTCAAACCCGCGCCCCCTTGCGTATGCTATTAGTTGTTTATATGTTGAGCACTAATCCACGCAGTAGTCCATGCTGCTTGGAAATTAAAACCTCCGGTAAGGGCATCAATATCTAGCACTTCTCCCGAAAAAAATAAGTTGGTATGTAGTTTACTTTCCATGGTTTTAAAATTGACTTCATTAAGTTTTATGCCTCCGCAGGTAACAAACTCTTGTTTAAAGGTGGTTTTTCCTTTGGAAAAATATTCATCGGCAGCCAAGATCTTGGTTAAAAGATGAAGTTGTTTTTTAGAAACATCTCCCCAATTGAGGTTTTCATCTATAGTAGCTTTTTGTAAAAAATATAGTGTTAGTTTTTTAGGGAAATCAAACGGAAAAGCATTGCTTACTTTTTTGGTGGCAACCTTAGTTTTAAAATCGGTTAATTGTTCTATAATTTGTTCTGCTGATAAGTTGGGTAACCAATTAATAAAATAAGTAAAGTTATAGTTCTTTTCTTGCAGAAAACGAGCTGCCCAAGCACTTAGTTTTAATACTGCCGGACCACTCATTCCCCAGTGGGTAATTAATAACGGACCTTCTTCTTTGTAGTTACTATCTTTAATTTTTATAGCTACATGGTTTACACTAATTCCCTGAAGCTCACAAATGGGGTGTTGAGGTAAATTAAACGTAAAAAGAGATGGGATAGGAGGCTGAATGCTATGTCCTAAATCGGTTAAGAATTGGTATTGTTCTGCTTTGTTGAAACCTCCTGCGGTTACTACAATTTTTTCTGCTGTAAATTCTCCGTTGTTGGTAGTTAATTCAAAACCATCAGTTAAGGGCAAAATTTTTTCTACTTTAGTTTCAGTAATTATGGCTATTTTATGTTTTTTAGCAAGGTGTAAAAAGCAATTCACTATGGTTTCGGAAGTGTTGGAAACAGGAAACATTCTTCCGTCACTTTCAGTTGTTAGTTCAATATTTTTTGATGCAAACCATTCAATAGTATTAAGTGGTTGAAACTGATAAAAAGCACCTAACAATTCTTTTCCACCTCTGGGATAATAATTACTTAGTTCTTTAGGATCGAAACAAGCATGAGTAACATTACATCTTCCACCACCAGAAATTTTTACTTTTTTTAATAAGTGAGAAGTTTTTTCTAAAATAGCAACAGATAGGTGAGGATGAAGTTCTGCAATATTGATAGCAGCAAAAAAACCGGCAGCACCACCTCCAATTATTATTACGTTAACATGTTGCTTACTCATAAAAGTGATTGAAAATGGTTTTTATAAGATAAAACTACCTCTTTATTTATAACAGCGTGTTGTTTTATCCTACCTAAGCAATTCACTTTAGTGTAGGATAAAATAAATTGTTCGGTTGCTGCATTTTCATCACCATTAAAAATGATGCCTTTTATATTGATGTTTCGGGTTTGTAAGCTTTCAATACTTAACAACGTATGGTTAATGCTTCCTAAATAGTTTTGAGATACCAAAATTACTTCAGCATCTAATTTTTTGATAAGATCAATAATTAAATCTTTGTCGTTTATAGGAACCATTAATCCTCCGGCACCTTCAATTATTAGCTTATTGTTGGTTGTAGGAAGCTGGATTTCGTTTAAATTTATTTCAATACCATCCATTTTTGCAGCAGCATGTGGAGACATGGGTTGAGTTAAACAATAGGCTTCTTTATGAAAAACAGATTTCTTGTTGCTAACCAGTTTTTTTACCTTATTAGTATCCGAATTTTCTATATCTCCCGCTTGTACAGGTTTCCAGTAATCGGCTTCTAAGGCTTCGGTTAAAATAGCTGAAACTATTGTTTTACCTATATTGGTTCCTATTCCGCTTATAAAATAATTCATTAATTATATTTTTAATGTATTTACTAAATTATCAACTTCTTGTTTTGAATTAAAACTATGCAAACAAATTCTTAAGCGTTCTTGTCCTTTAGGAACTGTTGGAGAAAGTATGGGTCTTACATCAAAACCATTTTGTTGTAGTTTGTCTGCCATTGCTTTAACCTCATTATTACCGGGTATAATAATACATTGTATAGGACTATAAGAGTTTAAAGTTTGATGTTTAATGTTTGAAGTTAAATTTCTGAAATGATTAATCAACTCTTTTAATGTATTAATTCTATTTAAGTTTTGAAGCAAAAACTCATGTGCATTTTTTATGGTAATAATGCTATGAAGCGGTAAAGCTGTAGTATAAATAAAAGCTCTAGAAAAGTTGATTAAATAATTTCTTAATTCATTACTACCTAAAATTGCTGCACCATGTACACCAAAAGCTTTTCCGAAGGTTACAATTCGAGCAAAAACGTCATTTTCTAAGCCTAACTCACTCACTAATCCTTTTCCATTACCAAAAATGCCTACAGCATGAGCTTCATCTACAATTAGTGCAGCATGGTATTTTTTACAAAGAGCAACTATTTCGCTTAGTGGAGCTATATCACCATCCATAGAATAAACGGACTCAATCACCACATAAAGCAACCCTTTGGCATTGCTTAGTTTTTGTTCTAATACAGCCAAGTTATTATGGGGAAATGAAAAATTACTTCCATTACTAAGCCTTATTCCATCTCTTATGGAAGCATGGATAAATTCATCGTAAATAATGGTATCGTTTCTTTGTGGCAGACATTGAAAGAGTCCAATATTAGCGTTGTAGCCCGAATTAAAAATTAGAGCAGTATGAGTATTATAAAAGTTGGTTAAAAAAGCTTCTGTTTCTTCGGTTAACTTATAATTTCCGGAAATTAATCGTGAACCTGTTGCTCCATAATTTAAGAGTTCAGATGTATTGTTATTTATATGGTGAATTGTTGTTTCTTTAGCAAAACCTAAATAATCATTAGAACAAAAATCAATTAAATCCTTATTACACTTAAGTGTTCTAAATGCATTTTCGGATTTACTTTTATTAATGCGTTCGTTTATAAATTTATTGTGGTCAACCATTTTTTTTGTTTATTGATAGCTTTACCAATTTTGTATGGCTAAAGTAAGGTTTTTAGTCTAAGCTTAATAATAAATTATAAGTGGATTTTACACATTTTAGAATAAGTAATTCTACTTAAATAAATAGGAGTAATTTAAGTGATAGCCGTAAAAAACAAACTTACTTGAGTGGTAACTTTATAACAATAATTATTTATAAAAAATTAAATGATAGAACAAGCTAATTTTTCGCTTCAAAAAGTAATTAATAAACTATTAGAAATTACTACTAAAGAAAAAGATATTGATACTTTTTTGATAAAATCTTTAGATGTTATTGTTGGTGAAACAGAATTACTAGGTTTTTTGGATAAAGGAATAATATTTTTGAAAAGAAATAATGAATTTATGAGGGTTATTGCTCATAAAAATATAGATGAAGCAGTACTTAAACAATGTGGACATGTTAGAAAAAAAGATTGTGTATGTGGAAAAGCTTTATGTTCAATTACACATCAATTTAAACAGGATGTCTCAAAAGTTCACAATAATAAGGTAATACTTACGGAAAAAAATATATGCTCTTTCCCGATTAACTATAAAGATAATTGTTATGGTGTTTTAACACTTTACTTAAAAGATGAAGCTTATTATTTTGACACTACAGTAAATGAAATTACTTCTATATGTAATACTATAGGATTAGTTATTCATGAAAAAAGAATGCAACGATATGCAGATTTCGTGAAAAACAAATTAGATGTAAGTTATGGAGATCAATATTTTAAACACCTTGCTAACTTTTTTATAGAAGAGTTTAAAATGAAATATTGTTTTATTGGTACTTATAATAATAGTTTGGAGCAAATTAGCTCTATTGTGTTTATGGATAAGAATGAACAATTAGATGATATAGTTTGTAATATAGAAAATTCTCCAACGGAAGTTTTATTAAAAGAGCATTTTTGTATGTTCCCAAAAAATGTTCAAACTATTTTTCCGGATGATGTTGAATTGAAGAAATATGATGTTCAAAGTTATGTTGGAATATTATTACATAATGAAAATGAAACTCCTGTTGGAGCTATCCTATTAATGCATGATAAAGCTATAGATGAGAAAGAACAAGAAGACATGAAACAAGTACTTTCTATTTTTACTCCTAGATTGAGAGGGGAGTGCGAAAGAAAACTTCATGAAAACAATTTATTTATAGAACAAGAAAAGTACAAAAATATAATTGAAGAACTGCAAGATGTTTTTATTAGAACAAAAATCACTGATGATGGTAATGAAATAATTGAGGCATCACCTTCTGCATTTAAGTTTTCAGGATATCAACCTGAGGATTTAATCGGCAAATCACCGGAAATTTTTTATTTTGATTTGAACCAACGGAAAGCATTTCACCAAAAACTTTTCGAAGATAAAAAAGTTGAAAACTTTCCATTAACTTTTGTAAAAAAGAACCAAGATTTAATCCATGCTAAAATAAATGCTCAATTGATTTGTGATGAAAATAGCATACCAATAGAAATTAGAATTTTTGGTAGAGACATTACAGAATCTATTAATGAGGAAATAAGAAAAGAAATAGCTTATGTAGTAGCCAAAAAATCGCAACGTAGAGCAATTAACATCAACACTATTTCTGAATATTTATATAAAATGCTTGGAAGAGTAACCAATGTTTCTAATTTTTATATTTCATTTTTTAATGAAGCAGAAAAAACAATATTTTTTCCGGTTCATGCTGATGGTGAAGATAATAAGATTGAATTTGAGGTAGAAAAAGAATTTAATTCTAATGGGTTTTTTGAATATATTATTTCTCATAAATCATCTATAATTCATAATGAAGCTGAGTTACATGAATTAATTTTAAGAAACAGGTTGAAAGTTACCAGAACTGTTCCTAAATCATTAGTTTCATTTCCTATAAGAAATGAAGGAAAAGTGGTAGGAGCTTTAACGGTTATGTCTTATACCACATCAAAAACAATTTGTAATAGCGACTTAGAATTGCTCGAGTTTGTTTCTACTCAATTATCAACAATAGTAGAAAGAGAGCAATGGCAAAAAAGCTTAATAGAGAAAGAAAAATATTTTAGAACCCTGGTAGAAAGCTCGCATGAAGTTATTGGAATTGTTGATGTTAATGGAGTAATGCAATATATATCCGAGTCGGTTAAAAGTATTTTAGGATATAATTCTTATGAAATGATAGGAAAATCTTTTGTTGACTTTGTTCCGGAGTATTATATTCAACAAGTTAAACATAACTTTGATAAAACAACTCAGCAGTTAAGAAATAATAATTCGGATACGGTAAAAGTTATAAATAAAAATGGTGAAACACGGATTATACATTTTACTTTAAATAATCAACTAACAAACAATGTTGTACAGGGAATTGTCTTTAATGCTCAGGATATAACTGAAAAACATTATGCTCAAAAAAAGTTAGAGGCATCTAAAGCTAAATTAATAGAACAAGAAAAAAACTACAGAAATATATTTAATAATTCTAATGATGGAATTGTGTTGTTTGATGAAAATTTTAAGATAATAGATGTTAACAAAAGGATGACAGCTATATCTGGGTTTACTAAGTACGAGCTACTTAAGAGTTCAATATTAGAAACACTACAATATACTGAGAATAATGAAATAATTAAAGAAATTAGAAAGTTAGATGGTATTAATAAAAAAAGTGTTCTAGTAGAAAAAATTATACCTCATAAGGAGAATAAAATACTTTATTGTAAAGTTTTCGTTAAAAAAATACCTGAAAGTGAAAATGAACAAGGGTATTTTATTGCTTTTATAACTGATATAACAAAAAGTAATGAAGCCATACAAAAAGCCATTGATCTTGAAAATGCCTTGCATTACACAACAAATGTTATTTATGCTGATTTAACAGGTAAAATAATGAATGTGAGCGAAAATGTTTCTAAAAAATCAGGGTATTCAAAAAAAGAATTAATAGGTGCCAGTACTAAAATTTTTAATTCTAATTTTCACCCTAAAGAGTTTTTTAAAGAAATGTGGGAGACTATTTTAAAAGGGGATGTTTGGAGCGGAGAAGTAAGAAATAAAAGAAAAGATGGTTCTATTTATTGGGTTTATTCTACAATAATTCCCATTAGAGATATTTATAAAAAAGTAGCATACTTTATTAATGTACAACAAGATATTACTGAAGTAAAGCAAGTAAAATTAAATAGAATTAGAGACGTAATAGATGCTCAGGAGAAGGAAAAAGAGAATTTTGCTAAAGAATTACATGATGGATTAGGGCAAATATTATTAGCATCTAAAATGAATTTAAGTTCGTTGCAGGAAGATATGCTAAAACTAGATGAACCCATTTTAGATGTTTACAATAACTCCATGAAATTATTGACAGCATCTATCCAAGAAGCAAGAAATGTTTCTCATGGATTAATGACAAGGGTTTTAGCTCAGTTTGGATTAGCTCAGGCAATAGATGATGCCATTAATAATGTTAATATGCTTGATAAATCTTTAGTTTTCACTTTTAAACACAATATTGAGGGAGTAAGGTTTGAAGGAGAGCAAGAAAAAGCACTGTATAGAGTAGTTCAGGAATTAATTACTAACATTCTAAAACATTCAAAAGCCAGTAAAGCATCAATAAACTTAAATTTAGATAACAATTTATTACATATTGAAGTAAAAGACAACGGAGTAGGGTTATTTAATAACCTTAAAGATAATGGGAGTAAAGGTATAGGGTTAAAAAACATTGAAACAAGACTCGACTACCTTTCCGGAACTTTTAAGATAAGTGATAAAGTTAAAAATGGTACGAAAATTAACATTGTTGTTCCGGTTAGTTTTTTTGATAAATAAATTAGGAAATTGAGGTTCGAAATGTGAGAACTAATAACTATAAGCTCAGAAACAATATAAAAATATATAAGTATGATAAGAATATTAATAGTAGACGACCATCAAATAATTAGAAATGGAATAAAGCTAATGCTTAGAACTGTTCCCGAATTTAATGTTATTGCTGAAGCAGAAAATGGAATAGAAGCTGTTGAGTATGTAGAAAAAAATGCTCAAAATATTGATGTTATTCTTATGGATATTAGTATGCCAAAGCTAGATGGAATAGGAGCAACTAAACTAATAAAAGAAAAATTCCCTGAATTAAAAATAATAGCCCTTACCATGCATTTGGAAGAGAGTTATATTAAAGACATGATAAAATCAGGAGCTTCTGGTTATATGCTTAAAGAAAGCGATAAAAGTGTTGTAGCAAAAGCAATAAACTTAGTTGCTCAAGGAGGAAATTATATTGATAAAGAAGCAGAAAACTTTTTAAAGCATTAAGATTTCAATGCCTTTCTTATTGCTTTAGCTTTTTCGGCAGCCTGTTTATTTTTTTCAATTACATGTCCCGGGCGACTCCACTTTACTTTTTCTTCAGAAGTTAAAACAGGAGTGTCTTTTCTGATTTTTACTTTTCCGGTATTGTCTTTTTCTTTTTCAGAAGGTGTTAATCCTAACAGGTTAAACAGTTGCATATCTTCATTATCTCCCGGATTTGGAGTAGTAAGCAATTTATCTCCTGCAAAAATAGAACTTGCTCCAGCCATAAAACATAATGCCTGACCTTCTTTGCTCATTTGCATTCTTCCTGCAGATAGTCTTACTGTACTTTTTGGGAAAACAATTCTTGTAGTAGCTATCATTCTAACAACATCCCAAATAGGAACAATTTCTTGTTCTTCCAAAGGAGTTCCTTCAACAGGAACCAATGCATTTATCGGGATAGATTCAGGAGCTTCGCTTAACTTTTGTAAGCCCATTAACATACCAATTCTATCATCAACAGTTTCTCCCATACCTATAATTCCACCAGAACAAACTTTTAGAGCACTTTTTCTAACGTTTTCTAAGGTTTCAATTCTATCGTTAAACCCTCTTGTAGAAATTACTTCTTTATAATATTCCTCAGAAGTATCTATATTGTGATTGTAATAATGTAAACCTGCTTCAGCTAATCTGCTAGCCTGACTTTCGGTAACCATGCCTAAGGTACAACAAACTTCCATGTTCATAGCACTTAAGCCTTTTACCATTTCTATCACTTGGTCAAAATCTTTCCCATCCTGAACATTTCTCCAGGCAGCTCCCATACAAACTCTGGATGAACCTGTAGCTTTTGCAGCCTCTGCCTTAGCCAATACTTCATCAATAGGCATTAAATCATTTTTTTCTATGTTGGTATGATATCTTGCTGCTTGCGGACAATAACCACAATCTTCCGGACAACCACCTGTCTTTATAGAAATAAGTTTGCTAACTTGAATTTTTAATGGATCATGATATTGACGATGCACAGTGGCTGCTTCGTAAATTAGCTCCATTAAAGGTTTGTTGTATATTGCTAAAATTTCTTCTTTTGTCCAGTGTTTGTTGTCTGTCATAGTTTTTATTTTAAGAGAGCAAAGATAATAGTTTTTTTTAGTAGAAAGTTTATAAAGTTCATAAAGTGAAAAGTGTGTAACTTTATGAACTTTTTACTTTATAAATTTTCTGCTTATGAGAATTGATATTATTACTGTTTTACCTGAATTATTAGAAAGTCCTTTTGGTGCTTCTATATTAAAAAGAGCTCAAGAAAAGGGTTTGGTAGAAGTTGTTGTACATAATTTGAGAGATTATTCAACCAATAAACAAAAAAGTGTGGATGACTATGCTTTTGGTGGTGGAGCAGGAATGGTATTGCAAATTCAACCCATAGCAGATTGTATAGAAAAATTAATAACAGAAAGAACGTATGATGAGATAATATACATGACTCCCGATGGTGAAACGTTTAATCAAAAAACGGCTAATCAACTTTCTTTATATAAAAATATTATTATTTTGGCAGGACATTATAAAGGGATAGACGAAAGATTAAGAGAGCTTTATATTACCAAAGAAATTTCTGTTGGAGATTATGTGTTAACAGGAGGAGAGTTACCTGCAGCAATAGTTTGTGATGCTGTTATTCGGTTAATTCCGGGAGTTATTAGCGATGAAACTTCGGCATTAACAGATTCTTTTCAAGATGGATTATTGTCGCCTCCGGTTTATACCCGTCCGGAAGATTATAAAGGAATGAAAGTGCCGGAAATTCTATTAAGTGGCGACCATAAAAAAATTGAACAATGGAGGGAAGAGCAAGCATATAAAAGGACTAAAGAAAGAAGACCTGACTTACTAGGTTAGTAAATCAGGTCTTTAAAGAAGGCAAAACTATAAAGTATTATTCCTTAATAAACTTTAAGTTAGTTTTATTATCTCCATTTTTTAAGCTTATGAAATACATACCATTCGTTAAGTTGCTTGTTTCCAATTGAATTTTATTTATGCCTTTATTAGTAAAATGTTGATTGTTCAGAATAATTCTCCCTGATACATCATAAATAGTAATGACAGTAACTTCGGTAGAGTTGGCATTAAATTCTAACACACCATTATCGGTAATTGGATTCGGATAAATAGTTGGGTTAGAAATATTGTCATTAATTTTAACAGGAACGATGTCTGAGTATTCAAATTTACCATCAAAATCAGTTTGTTTTAAACGGTAGTATGAAGTTCCTGAAATCGGATTTTTATCTAAAGAGTTGTAAGATTTAAGTTCCGAAGAATTTCCTGCACCATCAACAATACCAACAACTTCAAAATTTTCTCCGTCAATAGATTTTTCTACGGTAAAGTAATCGTTATTTATTTCAGAAATAGTTTTCCAATCTAATACTACATTACCAGACTCTTGTTCATAGTTAGCATTAAAGTTTAATAACTTAATTGGCAATACGGTAGCTCCTACAAAGTATGGACAATGCTGAGAGTGTGTACAAGTTGATGGTACAGTAAAGGTATAACAGAAAACGTAATCATTACCAACTGTTAATCCACTAAAGGTTAAGCTAGATAATGTTCCTGTTTGTATAGCTCCGCCACAAGTGGCATTATATAAAGACCATGAAAATCCTGTAACATTACCAGCTCCACAGTTGGATGTGATAATTACATTAAAATCAACGCTAGTAGCAGTTGCCTGAAAGGAATAGCAAAAAGTATTTGCACTACTTGGTTGTAATTCAGGTGCAAAAGGAGAAGTTTGGCAATCAGCTACAACAGTTGCAGTAGTAGGTGCAGTAGCATATCCTGATGCAGTTCCACAGGGTGTAGCACATTGATCACAAGGTGGATCTGGTTCTCCCGTACTTATACAAAACTCAGCACTACCACCATTACCACATGCACCTCCAGGAGAATAACATACTTGTACGTAGTAGGTGTTTCCAACAGTTAGTCCTGAAAGTGAATGTAAGTCATCTAGTGGGGTCCCTGATAAACAAGATATTTCCGTACCAACACATGAACCTGTGGCTGCATAAACATTAGATGAAATATGACACCCAGCAGTTGCAGTTACATCAATATTTACAAACATACTAGTACCTGTTGCAGTAAAAGAGTACCAAGAACACTCAGAACCAGCAAACAAACAAGAACTAGCCGCTTGTGCGCCACCACTACAAGTAGTTCCATTAATACAGGCAGCACCTGGTGTTAATGTTGTGGCTGATGGACAAGTACCATTGGTTGTTGTAGGTGCACATCCTCCGGCAAAAGCAAAAGTGGTAGTTAAGAAAGTTGAAAGTATAAATAAATATAATTTTTTCATATGGATAAAGGTGTTTTTTAGGTTTATTCAGTTATATAAGTAGCAACAGGAGTAAAGTCTTTTGCATAGATTACTGAATAAGGCAGGATTTTAATTTTGGTTTGTTCATCTACAATAATGTATTCCACTTCTTCTGCTTTTCTTTTTTCGTTTACAGTAAATAAAATTTCATTGTCTATTGAAGGAATGCTTTCCGTTGCTTTGTAAATAATTTGGTAAGTACCTTCTTTTGGTAACTCTTTGGCAAAAGAAATACCACTTGCTGTTTGAACCTGTTCTTTTTCAACAATTTTAGAAACTGCGTTTTGACTATACAAAAATGAAGTTGTAACAGTCATAAGTAAAATAGTAATTATTAGGCTTTTCATTTTTTTAGTTAGGGTTTATAAGTATTTTTACTTAAAATTTTTAACAAAACTACGTAGAATAATTAAATTTTTAAAAAAGGCAGCTAATTATTTTGTTAATTCTAAGTAGGTTATAAGTGTTGTTAGGAATTCAACAAAACATATATTTGCAACAAAAAACAAATAAATGAAAAAGAATTTATCAATATTATTATTCTTCCTTGCTTTTGTAGAAGGTGGAGCGGTAATGTGCGTAGAATTATGTAGTGCCAAAATATTATCGCCTTATTTCGGAACTTCTATTTATGTCTGGGCAGCAGTGTTGGGAATAACCTTAACAGCATTAACTACCGGGTATTATTTTGGTGGATATTTATCTTCAAAAAAGAGTAATACCAAAATGGTAGCTTGGCTAATGTTAATTGGTGGTTTATTGCTTGCTGTAACTCCAATAATCAGCAACTTTATTTTACCAATTACTATCAATTTTTCATTAATAACCGGAACGATAGTATCTTTAATGTGTTTTTTATTTCTTCCTTTAATGTTATTTGGAGCCGTTTCGCCCATGCTAATTAATTTATTAACCTCTCAAGCAAAAGAATCGGGTAAAAACAGTGGGACAGTTTATGCGGTATCTACACTAGGAGGTATATTTTCTACTTTTTTAGTAGGATTTTATTTATTACCAACTTACGGTATTACCAACACTTTATATGCTTATGGTGTGTTGGTTATACTTACAGCTGTTATTTTATTTATTTTTTCAAAAAATGTTGATGTTAAGGTAGTAATAGTAACACTTTTTGCTTTAATCTCTTTTAACTTTTCAACACATAAAACCCCTGGAGTTATTGTCGAGTCTGAAGGAATTTTAGGTAATATTAAAGTAATGGACAGACAATATCCCAATGGAAAAATATATAGAGAATTAATGGTAAATAACATTTCTCAAACTATAATGGATAGAAATAACCCAAACGAAAGTTTGTGGAATTATGTAGATGTATTAATGTATAACATTAACAATTACAGTAATGGGAAAAAAGCATTGTTGTTGGGAATGGGAGGAGGAACAGTTTATAAACAGTTAATTAATAATGGGTATGATGTTGATATTGTAGAAATAGATGCTCGTATTGAAAAATTGGCAAAAGAGTATTTTTATATTGATAAAGCTGTAGAAGTAATTATTGATGATGCCAGACATTATATCCGTACAACAGACAAAAAATACGATGTGATTATTTACGATTTATATCACAGCGAAACACCTCCGGTTCATTTAATGACTAAGGAAGCATTTGCCGACATTCAACATAAATTAACAGACAATGGATTGTTAGTGGTTAATTTTTACGGTTTTATAAGTGGAAGTAAAGGAAGAGCTGCACGTTCTTTATATACAACGTTAAAACATACTGCTTTCGATGTTCATTTAATTGCAACAGACGGAGAAGAACATCAACGAAATTTGTTATTTATGTGCGGAAAGAACGAGTTAAAGGCGAAGCAGCAAATTATTCATAAAATGATATATGAAATGGATATGAATTTTGATGATGCACTATTATTAACAGATGACAAACCTGTTTTAGAACATATTTATTTAGAAGCTGCTCTTCAGTGGCGAAAAGATTACAACGAACTGAATGCCAAGAATTTTCTGAGGTAATTAAAGTTTTCATTTTTTACTTGGTTCAAGGAATTTATTAAAGGTACTTTTGCACCTTTTTTCACAAAACCTAACTAAAAATGAAGAAATATTTCAATTTATTTGATTTAACACAAAAAGTAAATTACAGAACAGAAGTATTATCCGGTTTAACAGTTGCTTTAGCACTTGTTCCGGAAGCTGTTGCATTCTCATTGTTAGCAGGTTTATCTCCGCTAACAGGTTTATATGCGGCCTTTGTAATGGGTTTAGTTACTGCTATTTTAGGTGGTCGTCCGGGAATGATTTCAGGTGCTACCGGAGCTGTTGCAGTTGTTTTTGTTGGTCTAATAGCAGTATTAAAACAACAAAATCCTGATATTTCAGTAGATGAAATTACCCAGTATGTTTTTGCCACAGTAATACTTGCGGGAGTTTTACAAATATTAGTAGGGGTCTTAAAGTTAGGAAAACTAATGCGTTTAGTTCCGCATCCTGTAATTTTTGGGTTTGTTAATGGTTTGGCAATAATTATTTTCATGTCTCAGTTAAGCCAATTTACAACAGATAGCACAGATCCAAATGCACCATGGATGCAAGGAACGCAATTAGTTACTTTTTTAGGATTGGTATTGTTATCCATGTTAATTATTTGGGGGTTACCTAAACTTACTAAAGTTGTTCCGGCTGCATTAACGGCTATTTTGGTAATTTTTGGATTAGTTTATTTTTTAGAGATAGACACAAGTACTGTAGGAGATATTGCTTCTGTACAAGGTGGATTTCCTCCATTACACATGCCTACAATACCGTTAAATTTAGATACTTTTTTATTGATTTTTCCTTATGCAGCAATTGTTGCAGGTGTTGGATTAATTGAAAGTTTACTTACTTTAAACATTGTAGATGAAATTACTGAAACCAGAGGAAGAGGAAATAAAGAAGCTGTAGCACAAGGTGTTGCCAATATCTTTTCAGGGTTTTTATCAGGAATGGGTGGTTGTGCGATGATAGGTCAGAGTTTAATTAACATTTCATCTGGAGCAAGAGCAAGGTTATCAGGAATTGTAGCTGCTATTATGTTATTAGTTTTTGTAATGTTTGGTTCTAATTTAATTGAAAAATTGCCCATGGCGGCACTTACCGGTTTAATGATTATGGTTTCTATTGGCACCTTTGAATGGGCAAGTTTAAAAACATTTAAGCGTATGCCTAAATCGGATGTTTTTGTAATGATTATGGTTACTTTAATTACCGTATTCTTACATAACTTAGCATTGGCTGTAATTATAGGCGTAATAATAGCCGCACTTGTTTTTGCTTGGGATAATGCTAAAAGAATTAGAGCAAGAAAACATATAGACGAAAATGGAGTGAAACATTATGAAATTTATGGTCCCTTATTTTTTGCTTCTATAACTGCTTTTAATGAAAAATTTGATGTGCTAAATGATCCTAATGAAGTAATTATAGATTTTGAAGAAAGTAGAGTAGTGGATATGTCTGCAATAGAAGCGTTAAATAAATTGACCGAACGTTACCATAAAGTAGGTAAAAAAATTCATTTAAAACACTTAAGTGCAGATTGTAGAGCTTTACTTAAAAATGCCGATAAAATAATTGATGTTAATGTAATGGAAGATCCAACTTATAAAGTGGTGGTAGATAAAATTTAAAGTATAAAGAACTCTTTTTAAGTATTTATACGTAGTTGTTTTCAGTATTAACTACATTGAATAATGCCTCATGTACCTTTAAATTTGTCGTATTAATTAGAGATTTTAATAACCAAAAATAGTTACATGGAAACAATTAATATTTTACTGGTTGACGACCATACATTAATTAGAGAAGGACTTAAATTAATTCTTAAAAAAAATAAGAATTTTAAAATAATTGGGGAAGCTTCTAATGGGATAGAAGCAATAAGATATATTGATAAGAATGCTGATAAAGTTCATGTAGTAATGTTAGATATTACCATGCCGGAATTAGATGGTTTTGAAGTAGCGAAGATTGTTAGACAGAATCATTCTGAAATTAAAATCTTAGCATTAACCATGCATAGTGAAGAATCTTACATTACAAAAATGATAGATGTAGGTGTTCATGGATATGTATTAAAAGATTCAAATTTAGAAGATTTATCATCAGCCATAAAAACTATATTAGAAGGAAAACCTTATTACAGTAGTGATGTGTCTGCAATTATGATAAATAGTTTAATGAATAAAGATAAAAAGAAAGATAATAGTGAATTAGATAATCTTACAGATAGAGAAGTTGAAATTATTAATTTAATTACGGAAGGGTTGAAAAGTAGTGAAATTGCTGACCAACTTAAGTTATCTACCAGAACAATTGAGGTACACAGAAGAAATTTGATGAAGAAGTTAGATGTTAAAAATACAGCAGAACTGGTAAGTTTTGTCTTAAAGAGTAAATTAATTTCATAGTTAATTTAGATAGTGTTAGTAAGCCGTAAAGCCCTTGAAAATTTTTTTCAAGGGCTTTACTTTTATACTATTTTTTTGGTAATATATTCTGAATTGAAAAGCCTTAATGCTCCCATATATTTTAATCGGAAAGAAATTAAATCACCAATATGGTAATCTTTATCCGATTTTTCAATATCCAATACCAACATATCAGAACTGGCACCAACAATAGTTATATTTTTATCTTCGGGGATGATTAAATCTGAGTTGGCGACATCCAATACACCTAAGTCTATAATAGCTCTATGGTGTGTTTTACCATAATCTTCCGGATTTATTTCAAACTCTTCTCCACTGGGATTTTCTCCCATAGCACCTGTAGGATTGATGGGTTTTTCGGTTATTTCTATAATCTCTGCATAGAGTTTAAAAACATCGGTTTCCATGCCTTCAAAAGTTTCTCCGGTAATTAAGTTGTTACCAAAAAACAAGGCTTCACCCACTCTAAAATGATTGATTCCGGCAGGCAATTGTTTCATTAATAACATTGGAATTACCACGCTTGTTCCACCTGTAACCCAAGGTATTTTTCTGTTAAATTTGGCTTCAATTAATTGTTTGTACAAACTTAATTGTACCATTTTATCTTCCGATGGATAAACTCCATGTAAGCAATTAAGGTTAGTTCCAATTCCTGTAACTTGTATGTTAGGTAATTTAAAAATAGAACCATAAAAATCCATTAAATGGTTTCCCATAACGCCCTCACGCAAATCTCCCAACTCTACCATAATAATAACCTTATGGGTTTTATTTTGTCTAACAGCTTCTTCTGAAAGCCATTTTATAGTTTCAAATTCGGTATTAAAACTAGCATCAGCATATTGAACAATTTTTTTGATACTTCTTTTTGCCGGAGGTTTTATGTAAACAGTATCAATTTCCGGAGCAAGCTTTTTAATTTTTACCAAATTACTTACACGAGCATCACAAATTTCTTTAATGTTTAACTTAAGTAATTCTTTAAGATAAAGCTCGTTGCCGCATAATAGTTTACTTACTACAGCCCATTCTATATTATTCGACTTAAAAAGCTTATCGAGGTAGTTGTAGTTCTTTTTTAGTTTATCTCTGTAAAGTTCTATAAAAGCCATAATTCTATTATTTTATAATTTTTCTGGGAATATCTTCGGGTAAACGGGTAAGTAGCTCGTAATTTAATTGGTGACTCATTTCTCCAAAAGAGTTAACAGAGATAGTAATTCCATTTTGTTGCCCAATCAAAACTACTTCATCCCCTTTCTCAACTTCAGGTATATTAGTAATGTCAACAATCATCATGTTCATATTTACTAAACCAATTACATCTACACGATGTCCTCTTATAATTGCTTTTCCTTGATTACTTAAGGAGCGACTAAAACCATGCGCATATCCAACAGGAATAGTAGCAATTTTCATATCTGTTTCGGCCAACACCGTTGTTCCGTAACTGATGTATTCTCCAACCGCTACAGCTTTTGTTCCCATAACATAACTTTTCCAGGTAATTAAAGGTTCTAAAGGATTAGTGTTGATTTTATTTTTAGTGTAGTATTTCATTTGCGATTCTCTGCTAGGCCAAAAACCGTATTGCATTATTCCCACACGAACTAAATCGTTTATAGTTTGAGGGTAATTAATAATAGCAGCTGAACATGCTAAATGTTTTTGCCTGAAATCTATATTATTACTTTTAAAAAATTTGTAAACCCTATTGTAAACAACAATTTGTTTTTTTACTCTAAAGTAATTGGTAATACTTTCTGCTCCGGCAAAATGAGTACACAACCCTTTTACATCTAAGTGTTGTTTGTTGTCTTCAATAAAATGAATAACATCTTTTAGTTCATCTACACAAAAACCTGTTCGGTTCATGCCTGTTTCAATTTCTATGTGAACAATGGCTTTTTTCTTTAGTCGTTTGGCAATTTTAACAGCCTTTTGTAATCTTTCTAAATCGAATACAAAAAATTCAATGTTTAAATTGATGGTCCATTCCAGTTCCTGTGTAGAATCTGCAACTCCCATTATTAATACAGTACTTTTTCCATTGCTTACTTTTTTAAAGCGATGTGCTTCGTAAGCACTGAAAACAGAAAAATGGTTTACACCAACCTCTTCAGCCATTGGAGCAAAAGTTTCTATGCCGTGTCCGTAGGCATTTCCTTTAATTACAGATGAGAAAATACAAGATTCGCCAATGAGCGAACGTATAAATGTTAGGTTGTTTTGATATGCGCTTTTACTTATTTCTATTGTTGAGGTAACATCCATTTTAAGTTAATAATTTTTGGGCTATATTGATAAACATAGCAGTTCCTATTGGAGCAATTTCATCTGGAAAATCGTAATCAGGATTATGAAGTCGTGGAGTATTTTCACCCGAACCCAATCCAAACATAGCTCCTTTGTATGTAACGGTAAAAAGTCCAAAATCTTCTCCCCAAGGAAAAGGAGATGGTTTTTCTAGCGTATCAAAATTGTTTTCTGTAGCAGTTTGTTTAATAATATCTACTATTTCGGCATTGTTTTCATTGGCTTCAAAAGCTTCTGTAAAAGAAATAGCTATATTTAGTTCTTCTTCTTTAGCAATTTTTTCAGCTAAAGCACTTATTTTATCAGTAAGTTCTTTTGTTCGCTCATTACTAAGTGTTCTTATTGTAAAATGCGTTTCGCCATATCCTGCTGAAGTCCCGTAAGCTTTACTACCAATATGGGTATAAATAGGAGTGATAACAGTGTAATGTTCATCATCCTCAATATTTCTGGCAAGCGCTAACGTTTGTTGTGTTATCTTACTTATTGCCAATGAAGGATTAATGCCTTTGTGTGGTTCGGCAGCATGAGAAGTTTTTCCTGTAAGCTTAATAATAATGCTGGTTACAGAAGGAGTGAAGTTGCCATATTTATACACTATTTGTCCTTTTTTATAGCCCGGAACATTGTGTAAGGAAATAGCATAATCAGGTTCAATTTGTTTGAAATTAGCATCCGCCAGTACTTCTTTAGCACCTTCGCCATTCTCTTCCGCAGGTTGGTAAAGTAGTACAACTCTTCCTTTTTCTGGTCGATTGTTGCTATAATATTTTCCCGCAGCAGCTATTATACTCATGTGTCCGTCATGGCCACATAAATGAGCTTTTCCTTCAGTTTTAGATATGTAATCAAAGGTGTTAATTTCCTGAATAGGTAGAGCATCTAATTCACAACGAAGCATTACTGTTTTTCCGGGAGCTTTTCCGTTAAAGACAAAAGCAACTCCTGTTTTTCCTAAATGTACCACTTGGTCGGGTTGGAGCTTGTCAAAAAAAGCAATAATTCTTTTTTTTGTTTCAAATTCTTCTCCTGAAATTTCAGGATGTTGATGCAGTTCTTTACGTAAAAGAACAATTTCATTGTCGGTGATCATTTTTTTAAACGCATTTCTAAATACGGATTGGTAAATCCCATTTTTTCATATAAAAATTTAGCAGGATTATCTTTTTCAACATGTAATGCAATATCGCCATCCGTGTTTGCTATGGCTTTTTGCATGATTTGTTTTCCAACGCCTTTTCCTCGTTGGTTTTTGTTTACAGCAATGTAAACTAAAATATTTTCGGGAATATAACCACTCATCCCTGTTTTGTTGATGATGGTAGCTCCCACAATTTCGTTATTTTCTATGGCTAACAAAATTAAGCCGCCCTTGTTAGGTGTAAATACATAATCAATACATTTTTGGATAGCTTCTTTGGCATCTCCGTATTGATCTAAATGTTCGTATAAAAAATTGACAATTTTATTATCGTTAAAAATTGAGTGTTTTCCTGTTTGTGGTGTTATAAGTAAAATTTCCATTGTTTGTCTTGATTATTAATTTTTAGAATTAATTTAAATAAAGTACATCAAGAAAAGTCAGCGATAGAAATATGATAAAAGAAAAGTGATAATTAAATTGAGAATCATCTTTTTTGTTTGGTTTCAGGCAAAGTTACTATTAATTAAGGCGAATTCCAAAAATGACCTACCGCTTAGGGTTTTTTAAGAATAAAAATCAATACTGACCTAACTAAAAAGTTCAATTATAAAAAAACTAATAACTTACACCTAATACCCGAGCGAGGGCAATCGAACAAACGGTGCGAAATCCTGAGTAATCGGACCGGGAAATGCGGTGGCATGTGGGTAAAGATTACAAAGGATTTGGCGTTTGTTCTTGATTTTTGGCTCTTTTTATCAAGAAAAAGAGCGTATAATTACATAACTATCCCTATTCAGAACAAGAATTTAAGCAAGGATACTATTATTTAGAGCTAATTCCAAAAATGAGAATGGTGTTAGGTTTTTTTAAGAATAAAATGATTGTCTTTTAAAAGAAAGATATTTTAAACCATTAATTTAGCAGCAACCAAAACTTAAAAACAACATGGCAAAAATAAAATTTAAAGGAGACGAAATAAACACCAGTGGAACACTTCCATCTGTTGGTTCGCAAGCAAAAGATTTTCAGTTAGTAGCAACCGATTTAAGTACTAAAACATTAAACGATTTTAAAGGAAGTAAATTAATCTTAAACATTTTCCCTAGTATAGATACAGGTATTTGTGCTGCATCAGTAAGAAACTTTAATAAAAAAGCAGCAGATTTAGCAAACACAAAAGTATTGTGTATTTCCAGAGATTTACCTTTTGCTCAAAAAAGATTTTGTGGGGCAGAGGGTATAGAAAATGTGGTAATGTTATCAGACTTTAAAACGGGACAGTTTGGTAAAGATTACGGACTGGAAATGTTAGAAGGACCTTTAACAGGATTACACTCAAGATGTATTGTGGTGTTAGATGAAACCGGAAAGGTAGTTTACACAGAACAAGTAGCAGATATTGTGATAGAACCGGATTATGAAAAAGCATTAGCAAGCATTTAATTTGGTTTTTTAAAATAATTTGATTAACTTTTGAGGCGTAAAATGAATTATTAACCAATAAAACAGTTAAGTTATGAGACTAAAGAAAATATATTTACCAATAATTTTAGGAGCAATTATTTTAACTAGTGCTAACTTGTTTGCTCAACATGCAACTCAAATTAAAGATGTAGATGAGTTGAAACAAGAAGACAAAGTAATTATTGAAAGTTATCCTAATGTTTTTAAAGGTGCTGAAATTAATAAGGTAGAAAGATTAAACTCCAAACATGCTAAAGTTTATTACTCAGTAGATGGAAATGAATTTGAAGCAGTTGTAAATGCTGACAGGAAAGATTTATTGTTAGTAGCTACTTGTAAGGTAATTAAGAATGATGCGTTACCTCAGTTAGTAAAAGATGTTTTTACAAAAGAGGTGAAAGGTAAAATAGAAAAAGCATACGAAGTTACTACTCCTTATTCCTCTGAAATATATAGAATTGACTATGTTAAAAAAGATGGAGAAGTAAAAAGTGTTTTTTATAACGAACTAGGAGCAGTACAAAAAGCACCTTATTAGTTGTAACATTACGCATAACAAAAAAAGTAGCCTTGAAAACTCAAGGCTACTTTTTTATATGTTATAGCTTGAGTACTTAGTTGATTATGAAAATATGTTAACGATTTGTGCACTGGCGCTGTTTGGGATTTTGAAATCAAATTTGTCGGTAAGACAAATATAATTTAAAACTCCTGATATTAAATTTACTAAAATGCCTAAATAGCTCCAGTGCGCTGTTAGGTACAGTTATTTATTTCAATCTTGTGTATATTGTTTCAAAGATTTTTACAGTCTTTGGGTCTAATGGTATTTTAGTTTTAGCAGAGAATAAATTTTGAATTGAAGTGTTGAATTTCGACTTGTCAAATGTTTTGCAAATTGGATCAAACATTTGAGTGATTTTAAGTCTTTCATCATCAGTAAATATTCTTTCTACAGGGAAATCCCATGTTTTATTAAGGTCTACATATGTTACGATTTGGCTATTTATCTCAGAACCAAATAATTTTAAATATCTAGCTTTTGCTCTTTCTCCTCCTTTGTCGCCATCTAATAATATTTTAAAATTTCTACCCCAAGCCATGTATAATTTAATTACTTGGTCATTTCCGTCTGCGCCACTACCTGGATAAAAATGCAGTTGTTTGAATTTGGTATTTAAAAGGACTTCATTAACATATTTTAGAATGTAGTAGTCAAATTTACCTTCTGTCAGTATTATCTCTGGAATTTTTTCAAGGAGACCTGGTTGGTGATTTAATGAATCTAAAATGGGTTGAAAATAATCTTGTTGTGTTGGATTGGCTGAAACAAATTGTTTGTAAATAATGGCCTTGATATTTGTTTCATTTGTGTCGAAGTCAAAAGCACTTTGATAGTTTATTGCTTGATTTTTTACAATGTAAGTTCCATTTAACCAAAGAGGATTTATTAAATGATGGCTGTGAGTAGTATAAATTAATCTGCTGTTATGAACTAATTCTGAAAACTTGTCCAATAGTTTCTTTTGAGCAGTTGAATGTAAGTTTGACGCTGGCTCATCTAAAAGAAATAATGTTTCACCAATATCAGTTTTTCTGTTTTTACGAAATTCAGTAAAAAGGAGAAAGGTAAAGAACCACTTAAACCCAAGGCTTCGTTCTGAAATATAGTATTTTTCGGTACCTTCTTTAAGTCGAAATTCTAGATAATGAAAAGCTTGCTGTTCCGCTACGAGTTGTCCTTCAGCGTTCTTTTTTACAATGGATTGTGATTCTGATTTTGCTTCAACAAATATTTCTTTACCCTTGATATCCATGATATTCTTCCAAGCACCAAGTACAACTTTTGAAATTTGAGAGCTCATTTTCGAAAGCGTGTGGTCTAATGATTCTTGAGAGGCTTCTGATTTGTTATTTAACCTTTTAATAATATGGTCTTCTATTGTCAGCTCTTTATCAATGGAAGTTAAAATATCTTGAATTACGTCTCTAAATTGCGTTTGCTTTTTTGCTTCAGGATTCCCTTTGTCCAAAAATATTTTCGTTGGAAAGTCAAAAAGAAAATCAGAGTAATGCAATATTTTTGGTATCAATTCGTCTCTTAAATACGCAACTATTTTTTGCCAATCCTCATTCTTTGCATCAATCTTAACAAATTCAGCTGTCCCCTTTTTTTTAATTTCAACTGGGAAATTCCAATAGTTGTTATTATCAATAAATTGTGAATCTTTATATTTATATTCTCGTTTTATATTAATCTCATTTATTGGCTTAATATGTTCAATATCCCATTCTTTTACCTTTTTTGAAATTAATTCATTATCCGCTGCAGAAACTACGAGAAAGCCTTGCACAGAAACTGATCCTGAAAAGTTTAGTTTGCTTTTTTTAGGTATTAATTTATGTCGATCCTCTTTTGGCATGTCGTGCTGCAATAAATTAATAGCTTGTAAAATGGAAGTTTTACCACTTTCATTTAAACCAACTAAGGTTATAATTTTTGAAGTCGGTTGTTTTTCTAAGTCTAAAGTCAAATCCTGAATACCTCGAAAGTTCTTTATTATGAATTTTGTATATCTCATTTCTGTGTCTTAATAATTGTGCCTAACGGTCAAGTATAAGAGCAGTAGCGGATTTCAAGGCGATTACCTGTCCGCCACCACCAAAGTTTATTAAATGCAAAGCAGGCAAATTTACCACTTTTCCCGCTATTGCTCTTATACAATGTTGTAAGCAGTGGTTCTTTCTTCGGTCGAGTTAATTCAATGTCAGTGAATGGTTTTAGCTTCTTAGTCAACTTGTTTTCGTCAGTCGGTTTGCGTGTCGGCAGATTTAATTTTTGCGAAGCAGGGGAGATTTTTTTGTTTTTCTTTTTGGGAGGGCAAAGCAAGCTCTTTTGCAAACTTTGGTCTGCGTGGTGGCATTGAGCGGTTTGCAAATGTGCTTGCTTTAGGGTTGGGTTCATAGTTGATATTTGTATAATTCTGCCACTACTTTGTTGTATTCCATTTCTGTTTTTAGATAGTTTTTCAACGCCTCATAATAATAGGTCATTTCCATAAAATATTCGATGGTAGATATTTGTCCTAATGAAAGAGATTTATCTAAAAGTTCAACATTGTTCAATGAGGAAAATAATGTTTGGTATTCATCCAACGTGATTTTTAAGTTGGTCATTCGCTCATATTTCTGCTTGATGTCATAATAATGTTCGTTAATATGGTCTTGCAGGTTAGCTTCATTCAGTATTAACTCCGCTTGTTGTGTCTTTACTGTATTTTTGTTTTCCCAAAGTGGTATTGTTAGACCAAGATGTACACCATTAAATTGTTGACCTAAAATTGTCTGATAACGATAACCGGCATCAAATTTCGGTAGCGTAAGCGATTTTGATAAATTAACTTCATTCTGACCAATTACTTTTTCTTGTTCTAAATATTTCCGCACAGGGTCTTTGGCTTCTATTTCTTGTTCTAAAGTTTCAAAATCAGGAATGAGTGCAAAAGACGCAAAAGCTGTATCTGAAAACTCCATTGGTATTCCTCCGTTCAGTTCCGTTAATTTTTGATTTAGCTGATTGCTGATGGAGAGGTTTTCTTGAAATGCAGCATTGATTTCAATGAGTTGCAGTTTTGCCTTATTCACATCCATAATGTTGCCTTGACCTTTTTCTAAACTTGTCTGAAAGGCCGTTAGCCACTTTTCAGTATTTTGTTTGCGAATAGTCAATTCTGAATTGAGTTTATTACTGTCTCTTATACACATCTGACGCTGCCGACGAGCGATCTAGTGTAGA
>OJGU01000464.1_pt1 | contig 23974 bp, 25 predicted proteins | sample 1594741 | NCBI WGS metagenome assembly OJGU01 (sample SAMN05416841, study PRJEB24817) | seawater metagenome | isolation source: Sea water | place: Canada:Atlantic | collected 2013-07
GATCTACACTAGATCGCTCGTCGGCAGCGTCAGATGTGTATAAGAGACAGACGACGAAGACCGCCCGGCGATCTGGGCCGCGATCATGGCTCGCCTTGGTGCGATCGATGCGTACGTCCAACTCTTCGACGCGGCCTTTCCTGACCAAGCGTTCGCGACCCTGAGCTTCGCCCACGCCGCCAATGCGATCGCCGCCTACGAGCGCGAGGCGTTCTCGTTCCCGAACTCGGCCTGGGATGACTACCTGGGCGGCACGCTTCCCGCGATCTCGGACGCCGCGAAGGTCGGCGCGCTGCGCTTCTACGGCCCGGCTGGATGCGGCGAGTGCCACTCGGGACCGTTGCTCACCGACCACGAGTTCCACAGCACGGGGGTGCCACAACTCGGTCCGGGCCGAGGCCGCTCCGCGCCGTTCGACCACGGGCGCGAGTTGGTGACCGGCGATCCACAGGACCGCTTCAGCTTCCGCACGCCCTCCCTGCGCAACGTCGAAGTCTCGGCGCCCTACATGCACGATGGCGCCCTCGTCGACTTCGAACGCACGCTCGTCCACTACGCCTCCCCCACGGTCAGCATCGAGATCTTCCAGACCAAGGGGCTGCTTCCCGAGTTGGTCGCGACGGTCCAACGAGACCCCGAGCACATCGAGGAGATCGTGGGATCGCTGTCGCGCGACCTCGTGCTCGAGCCCAGCTTCGTCGGGCTGTCCAACCTCCGAGAGTTCCTCGAAACGTTGACCGATCCGGCGGTCTTCTCGCTCGCGGACAGCCGCCCCCAGAGCGTTCCCAGCGGCCTCCCCGTTCCGTAGACACGGAGCTTGGTGATGCTCCCTGCGGAGGAGCCCGGGACGAAAATCGGAGCTACGGCACGAAAATCGGGCCTGTTTGCCCAGTCTTCGTGGGCGTATTCCACGCCGCTCATCGGGTGATACAAACCCGACAATCCCCCCGGGGGCTGTCGGAATCTGAGGCTTTTCTTGATGAACAAACGAATTCTCCCTCTCGTGCTCCTCCCCGCCTTGGCCCTCGCGTGCGCTGCCGATGGCGACGAAAACGAAGCTGGCGAAGGGAGCGCGAGCGAGTCAGACGCTGGCACCACGGAGGGTGGAACCGGCGGCGCAAGCGAGACCGACGGCCCCGCGGCGACGAGCAATGCCGAGAGCGGCGAGAGCGGCAGCACCGGTAGCGCCGACGAGAGCACGGGCGAGGCACCCGCCTCTGGCATCCCGGTCCTGGGCGACGGGACGCACGACCCCGACGCCGTCGACATCACGATCATCTCCACCCCCGAGGACGGCCTCAACTTCCCGTCCGACCTCGAGTTCAAGCCTGGCGAGACCCTCGAGCTGTGGGTGTCCAACCGCGAGGACTTCTCGATCGTCATCTATCAGGACGCGGGACTTCCCACCCAGTTCGCCGACAAGCGGCAGGCCGAGTTCGACAACGGACCCCACTTCCTCGCCAAGCCCGCAGCGCTCGCCTTCAACGGTGATGGCACCTCGTTCGCGACGGCCCAGCAAGAGAACGAAGTGACGCAGCCCGGAGACCCGGCCGATGGTGGCTTCATGGGCCCGACCCTTTGGACCGGCGACTACGACGTCTTCCAAGCCGGTCACCAGACCCACCTGGACATGCTTCACAACAGCCCGCTGTCGTCGGGCATCGCATGGGAGTCGGAGAACACCTACTGGGTCTTCGACGGCACCCACGGCTCGCTAACCCGCTACAAGTTCAACGAGACCCACGGGCTCGGCGGCACCGATCACACCGACGGTGAAATCTACCGCTACGCCGACGGAGAGCTCGGCTACGAGCCCTCGATCCCCTCCCACGTGGTGCTCGACGGGAACTACGTCTACGCCGCTGACTCGGCCAACGGCCGCATCGTCCGCCTCGACCCCACGGTCGCGGTCGAAGCCAACTCGATCATCCCCAACTACGATGGTTGCGAGATGGCGTACATGAACGAGGCCGAGCTGATCACCCTGGTCGACGGCAGCGCGCTGGAAGCCGAGATGACCACGCCGTCCGGCCTCGAGCTGTACGACGGCATGCTGTTCACCACCGACCCGGTGCAGGGTCGGGTCTATGCCTTCGACATGGACGGCAACCTTCTCGACTGGCTCGACACCGGTCTCCCGGCGGGCAGCCTGACGGGCATGGCGTTCGACGACGACGGCAACATGTGGATCGCCGACTCGGCCGCCAACCAGATCCGTCGATTCTCGGTCCCCGCCAAGTAGGACTGGTCCCCCCGATAGCCGGGTGAGACCCGGCTATCGGCGCCGACGCAGACCCGCGACGAGGCCGAGCAACAGCAAGCCCGTGCCATACGGTGAGCTCGGTTGCTGCACGCGGCAGCCCCCGGATCCCCCGTTGCCATCATCCCCGTCGGCTTGGCCACCATCCGCCTCGGATCCGGCGGGCGACGCCGTGCTGGTCCCCGAGGAGGTCGAGTCGAGCCCACCGGTGTCGGCGGCACCGGAGGTCCCGGTCGCGTCACAATCCGGGTCGACGAACACGTTGCCCTCGCACCCTTCGGGATAGGGGTCGCCCAGGACATAGACCAAGTCCCGCATGTAGTGGCTGTAGCTGCGACCGCTGGGATCGGTGATGTCCACGCGAATCATCACCGACTCGCCCACGGCCTCCTGTGGAGGGTCGAATTCGAAGGCGAAGCTATCGCCGCGCACGGGGTCGTTCTCGACGAACGGGATCCACGTGACCTCACCGGCAGGCAGGCCCCAGTAGGCCGTCACCGTGGACCCGTCCTCGGCGCTCGCACAGCCCTCGATGATCACCGTCTCGGTCTGATCGATGACATCTTGAGTGTTCGAGATGCCGACGGCCGGCGGACTGAGGGCGGGGTCCGGACCGTCGACCACCTTGATCACACCCGCGCGCGAGCTCCAGATGTTGAGGGGAGGCTCCCAGGTGTAGGCCTCGATCACGTACGTGCCCACCGCCAGATCGGTCGTGTCCCAATCGACCCCCTCCTCCGCCGCCGCGTAGGTGATCGGGCGCCGCTCGTCATCCGCGTTGATGCGATGCCAGCAATCGGCCCAGTCCGTGTTCGTCTCCATGACGTTGCGGGAATTGACGGTCGGTGGAGCGATGCCGATCTCTCGAGCCCGCTCGACATCGGCCTCGGTGATCCACCGGGGCAGATACGTCTGGGGATCGAGAGCGCGACAGAACCCGAAGAACTGATGGGTGCGGCTGTCCTCCACCTCGTCCTGTGTGAGTTCGGTGTCCTCCATCGGGATCGCGTAGTCCAGATGCACCGTGGCACTCACGGAGCGATCCACGATGGTCATGCACGACGCGCCCGTCCAATCGACCGGCGTCCGAGGCTCGGGTCCGTTGCCAGCCTTCGCGACGGGAGCGAGCGCGAGCAGGAGGACACCGAGAGCCCCCGCGCCCAGACTCAGTGCTCTACGCGCCGACATTCGCGATGCACGATAGCAGCGCTCCGTTTCGAATTCACCGGTCGCTTTGAGATCTACCGTGCGACGACCAACATCCTCAGGTGGTCCCAGGGTCCGGACTCGTCCCCGGCGCAGCTGTCGTCCCAGCACACTACGCGATCCGCCTGCTCGACGATCACATCGTAGGTCACGCCGCCCACCGTCACCTCTCCGCTCTGCCCGGTGGCGAGTTCGAGCGGTGCATCCCCCCCTTCGATGGAGACCAAGACGCGCGCGGAGACGATCGATTCGCCCTCGACATCGCAGATGACGGCGTTTGCATCGAACCCCGAGCACCCGGTTCCGAAAATCGAAACCGACAGCGGCGAGATGTCGACCGGCAGGTCATTGTCGAGTTCGAGGGCGTCAACGTAGGCGAACAAGAGCCCGCCCTCGGGCGTATGCAACGTCACGGAAGGCTCGTCGTTCGGAGACTGGGTGTCCACTGCCGTGTAGACGACATCGGCACCAACATCGAACGGGAGGCTCAATGCGGGCGAGCTCTCGTAGGAGAAGACGGGAAAGATGTCATCGCAGACAAGTCCGACCATCGACTCATCGATGAGCGAGACAACGGAGCAAGACTCGTCCTGTCCGTAGTCGAACCCCTTGTCGATTTCGGGGACGAGGGCCGCGGAGGATTCGCCCTCCTCAGGGCAGTCGACCGGTGGCGGGGAGAAGTCGCCGCAGACCTCCAGCCCAGCCGTCCCATCCGATTCGCACAGGTCGGTCGCGGGGTTGCAGATCGACCCCTCGCAGCACGGCTGGGTCACGCCGGAATAGCCGCAGATATCCCCCGGGGCCAAGCACGAGTCGGTATCCGGGTTGGGCAGACACATGGTCCCGCTTTCGTCCTGCACCAGTCCTTCGCAACAGTGACCGCCCTCGGCAGAGGCGGGGCTCTCACCCAAGCCGGCACAGGGCACGCACAGACCCTCAGGCAAACACACGAGGTCGTCGCTGGGGCACGACCACACCAACTCGATGCAGCGATCGTGGATCGAGCCGTCGACACCGGACGATCCCATCGACTCGTCATCGGTCTCGGAGCCTTCCGTCGGTGCGCTGTCGCTCGTATCAACCCCACCTGATCCGCCGTCGGTTGCCTGCGGGTCTCCGAGCTTCTGGGTGGAGACACACGCAACCCCTACGAGCGGAACGGTGCACAGAAGGAGGAGAGAACGAGAACTCAAGGTCATGCTCCCGTCATGTCCGGACTCGAGGGCTTCTGTGGCGAGCCCGCACAACTTTTTTCCAGGCGGCGCCGCGAGGTCATGGTGGGACGCCGCTCGATCAGGACCTTGGCCTCCGCGCGGGCCTGGGGTGCTTTGTTCAACGCGCACAACGCCTCGATACGCACCACAGCCCGAACATCGGTGAGCACACCGTTGGGAAAACTCGACGCGTGTGCGGCGGTCTCGCGCAACGCCTGCTCCGCATCCCCACGGCCGAGAGCGGCCTGAGCCCGAGCGAGGACCGCGTTCTCCTCGGACAGAGTCGACACCGGTTCGGGCTCGACGGCTGGCCGGGTCTTCGCAGAGACCTTCGGCGTCGGTGCAACGACCTTGCTCGCGGTCGTGGTCTCAGCCGCGACGACGGTGGCCGCTGCGGGCATCGGCGGCGCCGGAGCCCGACTGACCCGGCTGGGTGCAGGCGTCGGAGAATCATCCCCGGCGGCTGCGATGTTGGACACCGTTGTGAGGGGTCCGGATGCGGGCTCCTGGCCGCGCATGGCGAGAGCGGCGACACCACCAACCGCCACAGCGACGATCGCGGCAGCCCACCCGGCGCTCAGCCCCGACGCAAGCAACGTCAGCGGCTTCAACGCCGGAAGCAAGGCCGCCCACCCCCGAGCGGACGCAGCCGGTTGCTCCTGACGCGCTTGTTCCGCGACCGCCTCTTCCCGAAGCGATCCCCGGAGCTTCCGAATGCGGGTGTAGATCGTGTTGATGTTGAGCCCCCATGCGGCCGCGATCTCTGGCCCGGTCATCCCCTCGACCTCCGAGAGTACGAAGAGCTCTCGATCTTCAGCACTCAACCGATCGAGGTAGCGGTCCAGGGCGATGATGGCCTCGGGTACCGACCGGCGGGCGTGAGACTCGACGTGGGACAAAGCATCCGCCCGGGCATCCCGTCGCCTGGCCGACCGACGATGATTGCTCGCAACCCTGCGGGCAATGGCGTAGAGCCATGCCTTTGACGAGCCCGCGAACGTCTCTCGGCGCCGGTATGCGACGACGAACACGTCTTGGAGCGCGTCTTCGAGCGCCGCGCCGGTGAGCCCGAATCGGTGCAGGGCATGCCACACAAACCCGTGGTGAGCCTGGTAGACCTCCCGGAACTCGCGGGGGTCCGAAAACGCGGTGGCAAGCGACATGACAGTGTCATGTCCAGACTACGCCGATTCTGTGGCGAAGAAGATCTTCAGCCCGACGACGACCCGCAGCGAGACGGCCCACGTCGAGAAAGACGACTCTTCGCCCAGCAGAACGTTCGTTCCTACGACCGGTACGAGCGCCTCAGCGGACGAAAACACCCCGACTCGGTCCCACCGTCGCTCCAGGCCCACACGTGCGCCAGCGGCGGTCCACGGAAACAACACCTGGTTCGCCACAGCGAGCCCTCGACTTGCCACGCGAATCCCGCCCCCTTCGACAACGGCGCACAGCGGGAGCCGAAGGTCCCCCGAAAACGGATTTCCGCAGCCGAGAACTCCGGCCGCACCGAGCTGCGCGAGACCCGACGCGCCGAGAACCACGTCGGTTCGGCGGGGTGCGCCATACAACCCGTAGACCGCGACCGACGCACGTCTCCATTGCGCGCCCACGGACAGCCGCGGACCCCCGCTGAGTCCTGGTAGCGCACCGAACTCGAGCTGTGGAGCCAGGCCCACGAACACTGCGTCGGGCTTCCACAACGCGTCGCTGTGCGGTGGGGTCACCACAACCTCGGCCGGGCCGGGCGAGGCCTCCGTTGCCACCGGCGCGGGGTCCGAAGTCGGCGGCGGCTGCTCGGTTGGGGTTGGGGTTGGTTCGGGCTCTGGTCGCGTGTCTGTCGGCGGCGGATCGGAGTAGGGATCGACCGAAACCGCGACGAACAGCGCGGCAGCGTGGACCAGGGCATCGCAGTCGGGATCGCGAATCGACCGCTCGTCTTCGAGGTCGCCGAGGCTGGTTCGAAGCCGAAGCTCAAACACTCCATCGGAAGGCTCGATGACACCATCGACGAACAGGGTGCCCTCGCCCGCTTCGTCGAGCTGTGCCACGGCCAGCACCCGCTCTCGCAGCATGTGTTCGTCGGGGCAGGCCTGCGGTGCCGACCATACGATCTCCAGCGCCGCGGGGCGTGGTGGCGGTGCTGGCGGTGCTGGCGGAACGGCGAACGCCAGGAGCAACGCCGCGGGGGTAAGCATCAGGACTGGACCGTCTTGGACCCGGACACCGGAACCCGGATGTCGCTGACGTCGTAGAGGGTCGCCGCGAGCCGGTTGGCCATGGGGTAACGAATCCACGCGCCTTGCATCGCGCTGGCCGCAAAGCGCAAGGAGACCAGCACCAAGCCGACGTACACAGCGACGGTGAGACCGCCGACGAGCAACATCACCAAACGAAGCGACTCGGGCATCGCAGCGTTGGCGTCGGGCATGCCGTCTTGCAGCACCACCCATGCGGTCCCGCCACCCATGACAATGCCGACCACCATCGCAGCGGCAACCATGCTGAGGAACGAAAGCGCAGCCTGCAGCGCGTGAAACCCGATGAACTTCGAGGTCTTGTAGTTCAGCGCGAAAATGATCAGCGGAATCACGGGGCCAAACGCGCCCGAGACGGCCCAGGCCAGGGCCGCCATGCGTTTCTCGCGGTCGTCAGCCATGCGGCGGGGAAGATAGCAGCACACCTCCGCGGCGTCGACGCGCGGGGTTTCGCAATGGGGCCCCATTAGGGCCGCAGAAGCGCCGCGAACACAGTTCAGAAGCGCTTGTGCCCTGGTACCCTCGATCGGAGATGGCGCGTCATGTCCTGCTCGATACCGAGCTGGTGCTTCTTCTGTGGGATCCCCACAAGAGCGCCGTGATCATGACCCGCACCGAGGCGGAGCTCCCCTGGGAGCTCGACGATCTACGAGCATTCTTCGAGTCCCTCGTCGCGGCGGTCGGCCCGATCAATCGCCCCTCAAACGACTTCGTCATCGATGCGCGCGCCTCGATGGGTCGCAACGACGAAGCGTTCGAAACGGTCAAGCGAGAGTTCGAGAGCAGGCTGTTCGGCGGGTTCAAGAACGTGTCCGTCGTACTGCTGACCGAGGTTGGGCGGCTGCAAGTCCAGCGATACAACGATGACCTCTCCGATCAAGAGATGCTCGTGTTCCCGACGGTCGACGACGCGCTCGATCGACCTGGTTGAGCGAGGGTCCCAGATTGGGGTCGATTCGCTGACCCGACAACACTAGGATCGATAGCGAGTTGTCGATGCGTGTCCTCCTCGACATTCCACCCATCGTCGTGAAAGCGGACGACGACGCCCGGGTCGTGACGATGGTCCGTTCTCGAGTCGAGCTTCCTCGAAACCGACCGGGACTCCGTGCGTTCTACGCACAGCTGGCCGGCGCCTTCGAAGGTCTCGATCGTGAGCGCTACGCGCTCATCGTCGACGGACGCGCGGCGGTTGGCCGCAACGACGAAGTCTTCGAATCCGTACAGGCCGAGTACGCCGAGCGGCTGTTCGGCGGGTATCGCAAGGTCCTCGCACTGGTTTCGACGACCGTTGGACGCATGCAGATCTCCCGCTACACCGCGTCTCGCGACCGAGCTGAGACAGAGATCTTCTCCGACATCGACGAGGCGTTTGCGTACGTCGCGTGGACCGACGTGGCGAAGCACGGCTGACCGCGTCACTCACAGACGCCGGCCGGACCGCAGGACAACCCATCCAGCAACGCGCATTCGGAGTCCCCGTCGCAGGAGTCTCCTGCTCCTCCGTCCTGGCAGCGATCCTCGAAGCAGATCGGTGCATCGATGCTGCACTCGATGGGCGTCTCGCAGGGGTCTCCCTCCGAGCCGTCTTGGCACGCGCCCAGGTAGCAGTGCGAAGCTTCGGGAGCACAGTCGATGCTCGAGCCACACACGTCTCCCTCCGAGCCGTCGTAGCAGGTCCCCTCGGTACACCGCAGTCCCTGGGCGCAGTGCAGCGGCGAGTCGCAAGAATCCCCCTCCGCCCCCACTTGGCAGGACCCCTCGAAGCACACGAGTTCACCCGAACACCCTGTGGCTTCACAGTCTTCCTCGCCCACGCACGCCCCGGCTTCGCAGGCGCCCGAGGCACAGTCACTGCCGAGCGTGCATGCGTTCCCGGCCTCGCCCGTTGTGCAAACGTCTTGGAAGCAGAATGGACGGTCGGGGTGGCAGTCTGATCCGAACGTGCAGCTCTCGATGGCATCGGGGTCCCACCAGGCGATGGAAAGGTCCATGACCACGTCGCAGTCGAACGACTCCGAACCAAGGACGGCCTCGACCCGGTACGTCCAGGTGAGGTCACCGCGGCCGCCTGGCTCGAGGGTGCCTTCGACATCGTTGATCGCTTGTCCCACCGGTTCTCCGGCCTCGGTCACGGTGTTGACGCCGCCAAAGCGAACGACGCCGTCGCCATCGATGCCACCGGTGAGGACGAGGTCGTCTTGGATCTCGGTGTCGTCGAAGAGCCGGACTTCCAAAGCGCCGTCGTTCTGAAGCAACCAGAGCCCGTCCCCCGCGAGTTCGGTGTCGCCGCAGACCAGCGTCTCCGACCCCGACCGACACGCACAGGCGCGGGTCTCGAATCCCGTGAACAGATACGCGCCGTTGGCCGCTTCTCCTACGGCATCGCCCGGCGCCATGTCATCGACGTCTTCGGGCTGCAGGGGCTCCCCGCCGCCGACCGACAGGTCGTCGCCCTGGCACGCGGAAGCGCCCAGACACAGAAGCATGGAGACTCGAAGCAAGGAGGGTGCGTTCATGGTTTATCCAGTCGGCAAAGGGTGCGAAGTCGGTCGCTCATCGGTGCGCGGGGCCAGCGTTTCGCTTTCCGTTCGGCGAGTTTCTTGCCGGTCTCGAGGTCGCCTTGACCGCAGCGTGCGGCGGCTTCCAGGTCCATGCGGTCCGCGATGAGCGAGCCCTTCTCAAACGACGAGCGGTGTTTTTTGGCCGCCGCCAGGGCCTTGGAGAACCGCCCCGCCGCAACATCTCGACGCATGGAATCGACGAGGGCCAGCTCTTCGGCGAGACCGGGTTGCGCTGCAGGCCGGGACGACGCGCGGGGAGCCGGCGCGGGCTCAACCTGGGGCGCAGAAAGACGAGGCGGTGGCGTCGCCGAGACCGGAGCCACGTCGATGTTGGGAACCGGCGGGGTCTCCACAGGGATCGCAGCGACCACCACTGGCGCCTCCACCCGAGTGAGCGGAGGCTCATCGGGCTCGTCCCGCGATGCCCACGCTCCGGCCGCCACCGACGTCCCGACCACCACGGCGGCGACGACCTTGAGCAGGCCCGCCTTGCCCGCGGTCGCGGTGGCCGCTTCGGCAGCGCCGCCCGGTGGGATCGGTGGTGGGGCCTGCCAGGCCGCAGCGATCCCCGCCCATGCCGCGTCTGGCGACTTGGGGATCGCCTCAACGCCCTCACGCTCCGCCGCGACGAGATCCGCCAAAGGTCCGTCCAATCGCTCCATCACTCCGCTCCTTCCTGTGACAGCTCCCGATACCCATCGGCGAGCTGTTTTCGAGCGGTCCGAATCCGCGCGTAGATCGTGTTCACATTGACCCCGAGTCCATCCGCGATCTCAACCGCGGTCATCCCCTCGACGTCGGCCAGGATGAATGCTGCGCGACGGTCTTCATCGAGCAACCCCAGCAGACGATGCAGAGTGTCGACCGCGTCGCGACGCTCGAAGGGCTCATCGAGCGCCGGCGAGGACTCGACGGCGACCGCAGCACGACGTTGCCGACGAAGCTCGCCCCGCCGCTCGGTATGGGCGACGCGCATCACGATCCCGAACAACCAGGTGCGATGCGAGCTCCGTCCCTCGAACGCCTCGAGCTTCCGGCCAGCAACGATGAACGCCTCCTGCACCACATCATCGACCGCTGCCTGGGTCACCCCGAGCCGCAGCGCGCTTCGGTAGACGAAGTCGTAGTGCGCCTCGAACAGCGCCCGCAGTGCGGGGGGCGGCGCCGTTTCGGGCGCCTCGGTGGCAGGTGCGGCACTCATGAACCTTCGAGCCTGGGTTGCCGCTGCCCGGCCGAATCCGTGTCCGCTCGAAAGAAAAACACGACGCCGAGCGAAACCGACCCACCCCCTGCCGGCAGGCCAAACACCCGAGTTCCGTCATCCAGGGTCACGGAGGGGCGCAACAGGGACACGAAGCCCTCGAGGGATGCCCACAACCCGACCCGGCGGCCCCACCGAACGGTGACCGCTGGGCGCAGACTCGCGGTCGCCCAACCGACCGCCCCGCGACGTTCCACCGTCAACCCTTCGCCGCGCCCACGGAGAGCGCCAACATCGACGCCCGCCAGCAGCGGAACCTGCACCCGGTCGCGGCCAAACGCCCAGCCCGCCGCGAGCCCTGCGCCAAACGACTGCAGCCGGACCGAGCCCCCGGACTGAACCCGGGCCGGCGAGGTGAAGAGCCCCCGTCCGCGCACGTCCACGCGGAGTCCGGTCCATCCCAGCGTCCCACCGATCTCCGCGCCCCCGAAACCGGCGGGTAGCAATCCGAACCCGCCTTGGCCGACGAGGCGAAGCTGTCCAGTGACAGGGTGGGGTTCGACGACGGGCGTCGGCTCGTCCACGAGTGTCGGCTCGTCCAAGACCTCGGGCTCCGGCTCCGGCTCCGGCTCCGGCTCTGGCTCCGGCTCCGGCTCTGGCTCCGGCTCTGGCTTCGGCTTCGGCTCTGGCTCCGCTTCGGGCGCAACGAACATCGCCACCATCGTCGCCGCCGTCTCAGCGAGCAGTGCACAGCTCTCGTCTTCGACATCGCGGCGGTGCGTGCCCTCGTCATCGATCACCCACAACCGCAGCGCCCAACCGCCGGTCTCCGTCTCACGGACCCGAGCGATCGCATTGAGCTTCGACCCCTCCCCCTCCCGGAGCGGAGCGCCGACCCTCTCGCGCACCATCGCCTCCACCGTCTCGGCGGAGGGACACTGCGGGGGAGCGTCCCACTCGAAACCGACGTCGGGCGCCAGCGCGAGCGAGACAAGGACGAGGGTCAGCACGAGCGTCGAATGTACCGGTTCGGAGCCCCTATGCGCATTCGGAGGACGCTGCGCATACGCTGGCCCCCGAATCGAGGGGCACGCAGCAGTCGCTCACGCAGTCCGAGTCGAAGAAGCAGACGTCCGCGCACCCGACGAACCCGTCGGAGAACGACGTGCATAGGGAGGTCCCGCTGTCGAACCCACAACAGTCCCCGTTGATCTCACAGACATCCCCGGTGGGAACACAGACGCCTCCCCCCTCGCCTCCGGAGTCGTCCCCGCTGGCTCCGGAGTCCGCGTCGCCCGAGTCTCCACCATCGTCTCCGCCCGAGTTGTCCAGCGCACAGTAGGCGCCCGAAAACTCCCCCGCGTCGAAGTCGGCACACGCGTCTTCACACGCATCGGCGGGGTCGGCACAGGACCCGTTCACGCAGCGCCCCGAGTTGACCACGCTTCCTGAGCACAGGCAGGCAACCGAGCAGTCGTCGCCCTCGTTGCAAGCCTGCCCCGCCGGGCTGACCTGCTCGCAACTCCCACCGCCACCGGACGCACCCGAGTCCCCGTCGGCACTCTCCGATCCGCCGTCCTCCGTTCCCGCCACGCCGTCGTCGCCGGACTCTTCGTCGCATCCGACCACGCCCGCACCGAGCATCAACACCCACAGAACCAAACCTTTTGTCTTCATGTCTTCCTCGTTCGCTCGCGTCGTGCGAGTGGGGCTTGGTACGACACAGGAGTCTCCAGGATTCAGCCTCGGGGTGGCCGTCGGACCCGTGTCACAGGGCTCGAAGAGATTCCCAAACTCCGGCACGGAACAGCCCGGCAGCGGCAACCCATTCACGTTGCGGGAGGCGCATTGATTTTCTTTCCGGTCCATCACGGATTCGCGCCCGCGCGGCAACTCAGAACGCGCTGCTGTGGGCTGCGATCGACGTCGGGATCTGGCGTAATTGTCGGCCGATGTGGTGTCCTACTCCTGTGCGATTGAAGACTTGGACTTGCGCGTTGCCCCTGGGCCTTCTGGCGGCGTGCTCCGACGCCCCCGCAGAAGACACGGCCGACAGCGCGACGATGGGTGTGGAGACCCTCTCCGGCACCGAAACCGGGACCGGCAGCAGCTCGACCGGTGACCCCACCTTCGACTCCAGCACGTCCGGCACGCCGGACACCGACGCCACCACGGGGTCCGCCTGTGCCGAAGACTGCGGCGACGGGACCTGCGTGGACGGCGCGTGTTGTGCAGCCGAGGCGGTCTGTGACGACATCTGCTGCGCGGGCGGCGACGTGTGCTCGTTCCAGGAGTGCGTGAGCCCGGGAGCTGAGTGTGTCGACGCCAGCGAGTGCGCGGACAATGAGTACTGCGAGTACTCGCTCGGAGAACCTGGCGACAAAGGCGTCGGCAAGTGTGGCGGTGGCGTGTCCCTGGCGACCGGCCGCTGCCTTCCCGAGCCACCCGAGTGTCCCAAGGGCGTCGTGCCCGAGGGCGAGGAGATCGACTGCCTGCCCGAGTGCGAGGTGATTCCCGAGCCGAGCTTCGCCCCCGAGCTCAAGTATCACTGGGACCTGGGCAACTCGATGATGGCACCGATCATCATCCAGCTCGACGACGACAACTGCGACGACGAGGTCGATGAACGGGACATCCCCGAGATCGTGTTCGCGACGTTCGAGGGCAGCGCCTACAACGACAACGGAACGCTTCACGCGATCTCGATCGTCGACGGCGCCATCGTGGACAAGTGGTCCGCCAACCCACAGGACGTGCAGATCAACCCGGGCCGGTCGATCGCCTCGGGCAACATCGACGGGATCCCGGGCAACGAGATCGTCGTGTGCCTGACCAACGGCGGCGCGCGGGCCTACCGTGCAGACGGAACCGAGTTGTGGACCTCGGACTACGTCGGGGGCTGCTTCATGCCGTCGATCGCCGACTTCAATCAGGACGGCGCGCCCGAGGTCGCCTTCCAAAACGGGATCGTCGCCGGCGCCACCGGGATCACGCAGGCGACCTACGCCGGAGCCAGCGGCTCGAGCAGCATCGTGGTCAGCGACATCGATGGTGACGGCATGCTCGAGGTGGTGGGACCTGCCGCCGCGTTCGAGGCTGACGGCACCCAGATCGCAGCGACGGGCCTTGGAGGCAGTCACCCCGCAGTGGCCGACTTCGACGGAGACGGCTCGGCGGAGGTTGCCACGATCGTCACCGCCAACCACACGCTCGTCGTCTGGCGACCCGACCCCGTCAACCCCGCGGGGGCCGACATCATCCGCCAAGACATCAACATCAACGGAGACCTCGGTGCATGCAATGGCGACACCGGCGGAGGACCTCCCACGATCGCCGACTTCAACGGAGACGGCGTCCCGGACGTTGGCGTGGCAGCAGGCGTGGGCTACGCGGTGTTTGACGGTGACGCCCTGCTGACGCCCGCGATCGCAAACGAGACCACGCTGCTGTGGATCACGCCAGCGGTCGACTGTTCCTCGCGGCAAACAGGGAGCTCGGTGTTCGACTTCGACGGCAACGGCCAGGCCGAGGTCGTGTACGCCGATCAGGAGTACCTGCGCATCTACGACGGCCCCACCGGCGCCGTGCTGTTCGAGACCTGCAACACCACCGGCACGTTGTGGGAGTACCCGCTGGTGGCCGACGTCGACAACGACGGGCATGCCGACATCGTCGCGATCAGCAACGACTACTCCTCGATCACCTGCCCCGACGACGGAAGCCAGCAGCGTGGCGTTCGGGTGTTCGGCGATGAGGAAGGCAAGTGGGTTCGCACCCGCCGCATCTGGAACCAGCACGCGTATCACGTGACCAACGTCGAAGAGGACGGCACCATCCCGGCCGCCGAGGTCGCGAACTGGACCGTCCCCCGACTCAACAACTTCCGGCAGAACGTCCAGCCCGAGGGGGAGTTCTCGGCCCCCGACCTCATCGTGAGCGTCAGCCAGGACTGCAGCCCCATGGCCTACGGCGTCGTCGCGACCGTCCGCAACATCGGACGCTCAGCGGTTCCTGCCGGAGTCCCCGTCACGTTCTATGCAGGAGATCCGGCGGCCGGCGGCGCACTGCTCGGAATGATGACCACGACCAAGGAACTGTACCCAGCCGAGGGCGAGGACCTCACGCTCGTCCCCGACAGCAACGTTCAAGAGCTTCGCGACGGTGTCGTGGAAGCGTGGGCCGTCGTCGATGAGGGCAACCCCGTCCACACCTGGCGCGAATGCCGACCGGACAACAACGACGCCTCCGCGTTCGTTGCCTGCAACATCTCCGGTTAGCGTAAGGACTGCGGTTTTCGCGGGAATGCGCGCCTGCATTCGAGCGTGCTACATACCCGCGATGCTGCGCCGATGTGCCTTCCTGCTCGCGCCGCTCCTGCTTTGGGCGGCTGCGTTCGTCGTGTCTGGGCCAGCACAGGCCAAGGGAAGCAAGTGCTCGTACGTCGTCAAGAAAGGCGACACGCTCGCTCAGATCGCGCGCCGCAAAGGCCTCACCACCGATGCCTTGCTCAAGGCAAACCCGACGCTTCGCAAAAATCCGAAACGGCTGCGGCCAGGTCAGACGGTCCGCCTGTGTAAGGCCCAACGCTACTCCAAGAGTTCGTCGAAGAAGTGCGGCAAGTCTGGCCGCATCATCACGCACACGATCGGATCCGGCGAGACCCTTGGCGCCCTTGCGGCCAAGTACGACACCTCGGTCGCAGCGATCCGTCGCAGCAACAGCAAGCTGAAGAAGCGACAGAACAACATGATCCGAAAGGGCGAGACTCTGCGGATCTGTTCGGCGTCCGGGCCCCGCAAGAAAGACAACCTCGCCGGGGGTGTTCAGCTCCCCGAGGGCGAGGGTTATGTGCGGCGCCGTCCGGCCAATGCGTGGGGCAAGACCGCGGTCATCCACAGCCTGGTCGCCGCGATCGACCGCTACCACGGCCGGGTCGAGGACGCCGACCCGGTCCGCATTGGAGACATCAGCCGCAAGTCGGGGGGACCGCTGGGCGGCCACCTCTCACACCAAGGCGGTCGCGACATCGACATCGCCTACGTGTGGCAATCGGGTAACGACGACCGCAAGGTCATCGATGTCCCCCGCTCCTGGGAGCTGCTCAAGTCCTTCACCGAGGACGCCAACCTCAAGGTGATCTTCACCGACTACGGCGTCCAAGAGCAGCTCTACGAGCACGCCTTGGCGATCGGTGAGGACCCGCAGCTGCTCGACGAGCTGTTCGAGTACCCCAACCGCGGAAGCTCCGGCGCCGTCTTCTACCACTGGCGCGGCCACAGCCGTCACTTCCACGTCCGCTATCGCCGCGACGCCCGGATCACCGACAGCTGCGAAGAGCTGCCGGGCACACTCGTCGTCGACCGGGAGGGTACGTGGGCTCGCGTCGTACCTCGAGGTCCGAACGGGCCCGTGCTCGTCCCCGCGCGCTGGTGCGACGGCGACACCCCGCGCGGCTGACCGGGCGGCGAGCTTTTTTCCAGACGCCGTCATCGAACGGAGCTGCACTGCGAAGGAGACTGCGAGACGTCTCCATGCACTCCTCTTTTCGAACGATCCCGCTCCTGGCCGGCCTTCTCCTCTCCGCCTGCGACGCCCCGCCCGAACCAGAGCTCCAAGCGTTCGAGGCTGTGGAGTCATCCGAGGGGCGCAGCGGCCTTCTCCCCGGCGGCGTAATCCCCCTCATTCGGAGCTGCAACTTGGCATACACCCCGCCGAGTGCGTTGGCTCCGATCGACCCCGTCGGCCTGCTCGGCTCCGAGAGCTCGGAGTGCACCGCCGGGACGAATGCATCCCCGTGTGCTCCCCACCTCGTCTACACACCAGCTCCGGCCGTAGAACTCGAGCCGCTGTTCGTCTTCCTCCCTGGCACGAACATGGAGCCCGACAAGCACACTCAGGTGCTGCTCACCGCCGCGTCTACGGGTTACCGAAGCATCGGCCTGTCCTACGACAACACGACCAACCCGATCGACGCATGCGGGACGCAGTTGGACTGCGCAGACGAATGCCTTGGAGAGCTGCGGGAAGAAGTCGCACGCGGGGTGGATGTGAGCAACGAGGTCGACGTCGACCGTGGCGATGCCGTCCTCCTTCGGCTCTACCGAATCCTCGAACACCTCGATACCACCGACCCGACCGGCGGCTGGTCCAACTACTACATCCCTGCGACCGGGAACATCAACGGGTCGAACATCCTGTGGGAGAACATCATCCTCGGCGGCTTCTCCCAGGGTGCCGCCACCGCGGCCTTCATTTCACACGCGAAAGAGCTTCAAGGTCTCTTCCTCCTGGACGGAGGGACGTTGGAACTCTGCTTCGATGGCACCGAGTTCGTCCCGGCGACGTGGCTGACAACCGGGGCAGATGCGAGCGCCGCGCGACCGAAGTACGGCGTCATGCACGATCAAGGATTCGGCCTCACGACGACGCCGCAGTCCTGGGATGCGCTGGGCTTGGGCACCGCACTGTACGACCTCGATTGCGCCGCGCCAGGCTGCGACGTGCAGGACACACTCATTCCGAGTCCGGCTTCGAAGACAACCCATAGCGCGCCTGCAGGCTGTGACGAGCACAACTCGATGGCGAAGGACGGATGCCTACCCACGGACTTCTTGGGCTCGGCCGCAGCGGCGACCCCCCCGGATGCTCGGTTGTTCCAGGCCTACGCGCGGCGCATGTGTTACGCGTGCGACGCCGCCACGTGCCCGTAGAGCCTTCGTGCACGGAGGCCGCGCAAGGCTTGTCGGCCACCGCTGAAGACGTCGCCGAAGCGGTGTTATCGTCTTCAGCATGCGTCGCCTTCTCGTACTGGCCCTCCTGACCTCGGCCGGATGCGACGACGCCGACGCCGACGCGGCGGCCAAGCAAGCCTCGGACGCGCTGCGGAAGGCCAAGCAGGAGGCGCGCAAGGGCTACGACAAGGCTGAGCAGGGAGCGCGGGTGGGCTACGCGAAAGCCGAGCAAGGGGTTCGAGTCGGCGCCGACAAGGCCGGCATCGCATTGCGCAAGGCCAGCGCGGGCGCCCACGACGGCTACATCGACGCCAAGGATCGGGTCAACGCGATCGACTGGGTTGCGGCCTTCGACAGCACCCGGGAGCAGATCGACCAGGCCTCCGACGCGCTCAAGCCAGCGCCCACCGACCCGGGTCCCCCGGATGCGTGGTGGAACCGCGGGAGTGAAGCCGTCACCTGTGAGGCAGAGCGTTGCACGGTCGCTGCGTGGTTCGTCACCGAAGCCCGAGGCAACCCCGTCCGAATGATGGGCGACGTCAAGGTTCTCACCGCACTCGACGACTCAGGGTGGCTGCTCGAGAGTGTGCGTGAGGGCAGCGCTGCCTATGTGATGGGCTTTCGCAGCGGGGACATCATTCGCACGATCGCCGGCCGCCCTCTGACGGATGGTCTGGCGCGGATCGAGATCCTTGCGAAACTGCGCAAGGCGGATGAGGTGGAGACCACGTTTGTGCGGGTGGGCGAGACCGAGGTCTCCACACTGACGATTCGGTTTGAGACGGCGCCGGCCCACTGATCTGCGGTACCGTCTCTCGATGCGGCGTTGCACCCTCGCCCTGGTCGTCCTTGCTCTCGCCGGCTGCCAGCCCGACGTACATATCCACGTCTACGACGACGACGGAGACGACACGGACAGCACCCTCGACACGGACTCCGGATTCTCGAGTTCGGCCAGCGACTCCAACGCTTCGGCCAGCGCCTCCGATCCCTCCGCATCCGCCAGCGATTCCGACCCCTCTGCGAGCGCGTCGGACAGCGACCCCAGCACCACCACCGGCCCGACCTCCGACACCAACCCCTCCACAAGCGGCACCACCGGTACAGAAACCACCGGAGGGGAGACTTCGGGGGGCGGTAACAACACGTATCCGCAGCCGAGCGACGGCGCGTGTCCGGACGGGTTCGGCTACAACGCAGACGGCGCGTTCGAGTTCTGCGGCCCCGCGTGTGGCGAGGGCGAGAGCTGTCCCGACACGACCACGGGCAACGTGCTGACGATGTGTGTCTTCAACCCCGACAGCTCGATGTCCAACTGCATGAGTGGCATGTGCGAGAACCCGGATGAGGACTGCTTTGCCGGGGCCTGCATGCTCCCGGCCACCCACTGCGCTCCGCTGTGCAGCACCGGTGACGCGGTCTGCCCCGAGGGCATGGAGTGCACCGCGAACGACGTGTGCCGGTTTCCGATCTAGGGGGCGGGCTCGTACTGCAGAATCCGGTCGACGATCGCGTCTTCGTCATCGCTGAGGAACAGCAGGTCGAAGTAGTCGTGCCCTTTGGCGACGTGCTGAAGCAGCGGCCACACCGGCCGCGTGCTCGTCCAGTGCTCCGTCCCTAGGAACACCATCGGCGCGGGAGACCCATACGACGCGTAGTGGTTCTGCGCCGCGTCTTGAAAGATCTCCTGGGTTGTCCCCGCGCTACCCGGAGCGAACACCACTCCATAGTTGGCCACCGCGAGCAGTCCCTCTTCGCGGACGCTGTTCGCAAAGTACTTGGCGATCATCGTGGCGAATGCTGCGGGAGGCTCGTGCCCGTAGTGCCAGGTGGGAATGCCGAGGCTGTCGAATCGGTGACGCTCCGGAAGCGGCAACTCGGTGCGCACCCGAATGGCGCGGTGGAGCCAGTCCGGGTCGGCATACTCCTTGCCCGGCGTGGCGCCTGCCGGTCGCGGGGACAGAATGGACAGCGCGTCTTGCAAGCGCGCGTCGTCATCGAAGTTGGCGAGGTACGCACCGAGGTGGGTTGCCTCCATCGCTCCCGGACCGCCCCCGGAGAGCATGAAGTAGCCGTGGCGGGTCAACGTCCGGGCAATACGAGCGACGGCGGCATACATGGGATCGCCACGCTCCATGCTGTGCCCGCCCATGATCGCGACGACCTTGCGCCCGTGCAGCACCTCCTCCAGGGCGTCGGTGATGCTGTGGTCGTGGAGCCGACGTGCGAGCGAGACCTCGATGGAGGCGGGCCGGTAGGCGCCCTGCTGGACGTACTGCAGATACACCTCGTGGTCGAGCGTCTTGGTGTGCGCCTGCGGATCGTCGAGGTCGAAGTCCGCGAACAACTCATCGGGGGTGTACAGCGCTCGGCGATGGGTCGCGAAGTGGAAGTGCTCTCGGTTCTTCAACACGACCGCGCCGGTGTTCACGAGATGCCCCGCCTCGAGGTCCGTCAGCTCGCAGCCGAGGAACAGCGACCCAGGAAACGCCTGGGTACCGAACGCATCGGCGAAGGGCCGCAGGTCCAGCTCTTGAACTGCAGCGGCGGGCCGATCCGGCTCGGCAAGCCACGCAACCAGATCTTCGGACGTCTCGATCTCTCGCACGAAGCGAGCCTACTCGCCGCGGAGAAACGCGAGCAAGCCCTTGCGAACCTGACCGCGATTCTTCCATCGGTCGCCGCGTACCGAGTCACCACTGGGGCCTCCGGCCTCGTCGAGCGCGTAGTAGACCGGGATCACGGGCGCGTCGAACCCGAGGTCGTCGAGGTCTTCGCCCCAGACGTCGCTGTCGGCTCGGAGCAGGACCACACCTTCGAGCTCTGCCTTCACCCCCCCTTCGGCTAGCAGTGCTTTGGCGCGCTTGCACGGAGGGCACCACGGCGCGCCCATCTCCAGGACGACGCGCTGCCCCTTCTTGCCCCCCCGTTTGGCGTGAAGGCGGAGCTGTTGCCGCAACGGGCCCGCGGAAGGCTTCAGCTCCACGATCGACAGTGCGGGAGCGGGAGCGGGCTCGGCCGCCGGGGGGGTGGACTCGGGCTGTGGCTCGGGCTTCGTGTCGTCGGCCTTCTCCGCGGGAGTGACGACGGGCTGGGTCTGCGGCGCCTTCGCGGCGTCCGTTGGCTGGGACGCCGAGACATCACACGCAAACACCAGCCAACAGGATACGAACAAGATGCGTTTCATCAGGCGGGACCTTTCTTGCGGCCTTGCTCGATCCAAGTCTTCAGCAAGACGATGTCGTCCATCGGAATGGGCGGAAGCCCCAGCGGCATGCCGCGCACGCCATCGACCGGCTGCCCTGCGACTTCGGCGTGCCGAGCGAGCAGGTGCGCGACGATCCGCGGTTGGCCGTTCACGTCCTTGAACACGCTGCGGCGCTTTCCGTGGTCATCGAGGCTGCCCGAGCGAAGGCCTTCGTAGGTGGAGAGGTCGAAGGCGCGCTTGGGGAAGCCAAAGCCTCCGTCATACCCGGGCCCCCCATCCCCGATCACCACGTTGGGATCGGAATGGCAATGGCGACAGATCTTGCCGAAGATACGCTCGTGGACCTCGGCGTACGTCACCGCTCGCTCGAGGACCGGAGGCAAGACGGGGACCTGTCCGAGCGGGGCCGGCTGGAGTTCTGCCTCCAAAAGATACGCAGCGATGTCGGCGGCCTCACTGTGGGTCACGCCCAGCGCGGGCATCGACGCGTCGGGTTTGACCGCCTTGGGGTCGACGATCCAGGCCACCAACGAGGCGGGCCGCATCCGGTCCCGCGCAAACCGGAGGTCGGGCGCCATTTTCTGTCCGAGAGCGAGAACATCCGCCGCGAGAGGTTCTGGCGTCGGACGGGCCGCCAGCGACGGGACGCCGGTCATCCGGTGGCACGAGGCGCACCCTTTCGATTCGAGCAGTGCTCGCCCTCGCTCGGCGTCCCCCCGCTTGGGCGCGGGTGGTTCGGCGGTCGGCACCAAGAAGGCTGCGATCGCTTCCGCATCCGCAGGCGGCATCGCAAACCGCGGCATGCTGGCCGAGAGGTTGGGGCGGACGTCGTGGGCGTCGGGCAAGAAGCTGGCGACCCACGCCCGGGAGAACCGGTCGGTGTGGGTCAGGCTCGGGACTTCGTCGAGAGACTGCAAGCGCCCTTGCCATTGGGCCAACTCCTCCGCGGTCGCCTCGAACGTGCCCGCCAGAATCTGCTGGTGGCAGCCCGCGCAATCGTAGTCGAGCTCGGGTGGCTCCACGCCGGCGATGTCGTGGCAGCGGTTGCACTGGTACTGCGACACCAACGCCTGGCCGTGCTCGATCGCGGTCGCATCGGCCACGACCTCTACTGCGCGCTCGGGCGGCGGAGCCTCGACTGTGGCCGGGACCGCATCACCGGGTTCGGCGGCCTCCTGCGTCGAGGGAGCCTCCGACTCACACGCCCCGAGGAGCAACGCGACGATGAGCAGCCCTCTGCGCATCAGGCCACCGTGCAGATATCGTCGCCCTCACCGAGCTCGCGGCACCGCTGGAGCGACAGGTCCATCCCCGACACATCACCGAGGCGCTGTTGTCCTTGGGCGAGCAGGGCAAACCCTCGAGCGGTGGGCATCAGGTCATCGTTGGCAAGCTGGCTCAGCAGCTCGACCGCCTGGGCATCGCCACCGGGTTGGTGCATCAGCGCCTCCGCCAAGTAGGTGCGAAGGAGCAGGTTGTCGGGCTCGGCCGCGACCTGAATCTCGAGAACGCTGGTCGCCCAGGCGAGGTTGCCCGTCCGCTGCTCGGGCGTCTTGCCACGCATGCCTTTGCCCAGATCGATCGCACCATCGGACCGCACTGTGGCCAAGGCGATGGTTCGTTGGGCCCGGTTGAAGAGCGCCTTCCCCGAGTCCGGCTCACCGGTCGCAGCCGTGAACTTCCGGAACCGCTTTCGAGCGACCTTGGCCGCCTTGGGCCCCTGCCCCTTCGCGAGCAGGTGCTCCGCCCGGTTCACATCCTGCAGCTTGTGGTCCACCTTCTGAACCCTGCGCCGCTTCATTCGCAGGCATGCATCTGCCCCTGAGGGCACCGTCATGCCCGCGATCACCAACAAACTCGCCACCACTGCACCGCTGAATTTCATCGTCGTCGAGACCTCCGTAGGGCTCTCACGCATGAGAGCCCTAGAGGTTTTCATCCGATTGCAGAAACATCCGGTCCCACGGCGTGTCCGGGGACCGTTTGGGGCCGATTCGGTGTTTTGGACCTAGGTCGCAGCGTTCGAGCACGACCGCGGACTACGTTCCGCACGATTCCGCGCGGGCTTCCAAGGCCGCGGCACAGTCCTGCGCCGCGGTGCCCCCTTCACAAGCGGACGCCTCGAGGCAGGTCTGAACCGACAGCAGCGCATCGCGGCACGAGGGATCGACGCTCTGCTCCGGGCACTCCTGCTCGCACAACGATTCGTCCTCATCGAGGCATGCGGCAGCGCGGTCGCAATAGCGCTCGCAGGGGTCGGGCGGGTCCGGCTCGAGCTCGTCCCCGCCGACCTGTTTGTCGTCGAGGAGGCACCCGCTTCCGACGACCAGCGGCAGGACACACAGCAGCGCGAGCGTTCGGAAAAACATGGAGCGGGCCCTCCGGGAGAAGACCGTAGCACCCGCGGGGTCGGACCGACTCAGTCGGCCGGGAGGCAGAGATCGAACGCCGCCTGACACGTCTGCGCAGCGTAGAAGTCCTCGCAGTCGGAGGAGGACGGACTGAAGAAGATCTCGCAGGTCACGGCCCACAGTCCTGGTTCTGGAAAGTCGTCGGGGCACTGCTCCGAGATCGACTCCGTCACGTCGACCGACCCGTTGTCGGCTTTCTCCCGCCGAAGGACCATCGTTGTGCAGTCGTCGGGGCAATGCTGTACGCAAACCGTTTCATGCTCGGCTGTCTCTAGGCAGTCGTACGAGCACTCCGGCGAAGGGGCAAACCCACCGCCGACCTGCGCGCTGCCGTCGTCCGAGTTCGAACCCGATCGCGGGCCTCCGCCGGAGCTTGATGCGGGGTCGCAACCCCCGAGAAGGAGGCCCGCGGCGAGAGCACATGCCGGGAAGGTAAGCGTCGAAAACAATGTGGAGGGGGACATGCTTTGGTTGTTGGCCAGCGGCGGTGGTATTTGTCGAGGCCCGACTCATGTTGTCTTTTTTGGCCGCGCTGATCGTGATGAGCCTCGGGCCCGCGGAGGCAGATCCGGCCGAGACCATGGAGCTGATCTGGGTCGCGCCGCCGGAGTGTCCGAGCGCGGAGGATGTCCGGACCGACGTTCGCGCATTGGTGGCCGGCGCGCAGAATCCTCAACCCACGAAGATCTCCGCGACGGTCTCTGGGGCGGAACCCGGGCGGTGGACGCTCGAGCTCGATGTCGAGAACGCGCTGCTCTCTGGTCACCGAGCGCTGGAGGCCGAGACCTGCGCGGACTTGGCCCACGCCACGGCCATGGTCGCCGCGATTGCCATCGACCCGTTCTCTGGAGCGCCACCGCAAGACGCCCCACCACCGGAGTCGAGCCCTCCACCCTGTCTCTTATACACATCTCCGAGCCC
>OJGU01000465.1_pt1 | contig 23955 bp, 19 predicted proteins | sample 1594741 | NCBI WGS metagenome assembly OJGU01 (sample SAMN05416841, study PRJEB24817) | seawater metagenome | isolation source: Sea water | place: Canada:Atlantic | collected 2013-07
CCTCAATACGGGTTTCACTGGGAAGAAGCCCGTCAGAAAGGCCTAGATATCGTCGTTGCCATTGATACGTCGAGAAGTATGCTCGCGGCCGACATCGTCCCGAGCCGACTCGAACGGGCACGCCTAGCAGCCTTGGATCTCATGACCCTGGCTAGAAGAGATCGCCTCGGATTGGTCGCATTCGCGGGAACGGCCTTCCTTCAATGCCCCCTCACCCTGGACGACGAAGCATTTCGGCAAAGCCTGAATGCTCTTAGTACGGAGATCATTCCGCAAGGCGGCACTGCGCTGAACGAAGCCCTTGAAACCGCAAAGAAGGCCTTCGATGCCTCAAACGACAACTACCGGGCAATTATTCTTATTACCGACGGAGAGGACCATGAAGAAGGCGTCATTGAGACCGCCGAACTCGCCGTTGCCCAAGGCTATCGAATATTCACCGTCGGCGTCGGCACCCCCGCCGGAGAACTATTACAAGTAACCGACGAACAGGGACGAAAATCGTATATCAAAGACGACCAAGGGAATGTCGTCAAATCGAGCCTGAACGAGCAACTTCTGCGTCGAATCGCGACCGCTGGTCAAGGATCGTATATCCAACTTCGAGATGCCTCCTCGTTGGAGAAACTCTATCAAACGGGATTGGAACCGCTGCCAAAAGGCGAGATCTCAGCCCGTCTCACCCGAAAGTATCACGAGAGATATCAGTGGCCATTGGCCCTTGCGATCTTGCTCCTCTTGATTGAAGTATTCATTGTCGACCAAAAACGTGTCAAGCGCCCCGACGGCCCCATTAGGTCCGGGACCGTTTTAAAAGAGACAACGACGAGCTAAACCAATGAAAACAGCGAACCCATCTTCCCACCCAGACCGGTCTATAGAACAAAGTGAACGAACGCTGATCGGCTCCCTTTTCTGCTGCCTTTGTTTCCTCCTCGCTTCATCAGCAACCACGCAGGCCGAAAACGCCCAGGAAGCCGCTCGATACTTTCAGGAAGGGCGATACGACGACGCCCTTGAGATTTATCGCCTCCTTGCCCTCGAGAACCCCGATGACCCTCGCCTAACCTACAATGCTGGCGTCGCCGCCTTTCGAGCAGGTCAATACACGGAAGCCATGGAGCAATTTGATGCCGCTTCCCTGGCTCCCGACCTTGAGCTGCAGCAGCAGGCGCACTACAACATGGGCAACACCCTTTATCGCGCTGGCGAATCGACGGAGGATTTCAAACTTAAATCTGAGACGTGGAAGAACGCCATGCAACGGTATCAAAATGCCCTCACCATCAACGAGGCCGACACCCTCGCCCAAGACAATCTCAACTTCGTCAAGAAACGGCTGGAAGAACTAGAACAGCAGCAGCAGGAACAGCAACAAGATCAGGAGCAGAACCAAGACGAGAACGAGAACGAAGAAGAGTCGGACGAGCAACAGCAGCAAGACTCAGAGTCGGACGAAGAGCAGGAGCAAAACAAGTCTGACCAACAGAACGATCCGGAACAGCAACAAGAACAAGAACAGGACCAGCAGGGACAAGATCAACAGCAAGAGGAGCAGCAACAAGATCCGTCTCAATCTCAACAAGAGCAAGAGCAAGAGAAGGAGCAACAGCAAGATCCCTCCAAAGCAGAACCCCAAGAATCCGACCCGAAGGATCAAGATCAACAACAGGCCCTGCCCAGGGAAGGCAAGATGACCCCCGAGCAAGCAAAGCAGCTACTTGATGCCGAACGAGATCAAGCAAAGGCGATGATTTTCCAGCCGCCAGAAAACAAGAAATCGCGAAAACGCCGATTCAAGGATTGGTAAGCAAGTGTTGAGGACCGATGGCTAACAAACATTCAATCATCGTAGGAATACGCGAGTCTGCTTTCTTGCTCGCGGGACTCGCTTTGTTGATCCTCCCCTTGTTTGCACGGGCGCAATCGATGGCCTACGACGCTGTCTTGACAAACAATGCCGTTCCCGTTGGTGAATCGACGGTAATCCAAGTCAGATTCCAAAACTGCGAACCCGCAAAGCTTCCTGAGATCCCTGAGATCGACGGACTGACGATCACCTATTCCGGCCCGTCTCGGAGTTCAAGTTACAATTTCGTTAACGGGCGACAAACCACCTTGATCACCGTGGTTCACCAATTCACGGTCAGTCCACAGAAGGAAGGCACTTTCGTTATTCCCCCCATCGAATCCTCAATAAATGGCAAGGTTTACAAGACGCAAGCTCTTCGCCTCATGGTTTCCAAAGGTCGCGATTATAGCCAGTACGCCTTTATCCGAGTAAGGGTTGCGAAGCAATCCGTGTATGTCGGTGAAATGTTTCAATTAGCCGTGGATCTTTATGAACGAAACGCCAAACTCGAAGAAAAGCCAGTCATTCCGACTGATGGCTTTATCATTGCCGAGGTTGGGCAGCCAAACCAGACACAGACACGAGTCGGGAACCAAGTGTACAATCGAGTGACTTTTCGCTATCTCGCTCGAGCCGTTAAGACAGGCGATCTCGCAATTGGCCCAATCACCTGGAAAGTCCCCCTATTCTTCAAAGACAATTCCAGAGCGCGTCGGCGCAATTCAATCGACTCGATTTTCCGTAATCTTGTCGATCTCAATTCCACCGTCCGCCGTGATGTCACTTTGACATCAGACCCGATAAGCTTGGACGTCAAAGCACTACCAGAAGAGGGTAAACCAGAGAATTTCACGGGCGCTGTGGGAAATTTCACGATGAGCTTTGAAGCGTCCCCTACGGAGGTAACCGCAGGCGATCCCATTACACTAACAATGACTCTCGAGGGCCGCGGTGCACTTGAAGCACTCAAAATGCCATCATTCGATTCTTGGCGTGAATTTAAGCAATACCAGGAAACCTCCTCGGTAGCCTACTCGGATGAAATCGGACTTAGTGGTAGAAAGACCTTCGAGAAAGTGGTTATTCCCAACAACGCTGAAATCACTACGCTCCCCGAGATCACTTACAGTTTTTTTGACCCACTGGATGAGAGCTATAAAACTCTAGTCCAGGCCCCCATCCCTTTGGTCGTTAAACCGAATCTACAAGCAGCATCGCAGCCAACGGTGATTGCCGGGGCCGGAGGATTCGACATACCAGTCAATATCGCCACTAACATCGTCCACATTAAGCCACACTTTGGCACCGTTGCCACAGGGACCGCCCCGCTCATCACACAAAAATGGTTTCTCTGGGCCCAGTTGATACCTCTACTCGTCTGGGGCGGCGCTTTCACTTATCGTCTTCAGAAAAACGCGAGTGGAAAAAACCCTCGAGCACTGAGAAAAAAACGAGTCAACAGCATCGTCAACGAAGGCCTCACAAACCTAAGAACGCTCGCGGCCGGCAATCAGTCTGAAGAATTTTTCGCCCTCCTATTCCGCCTCCTTCAGGAACAGATCGGAGAACGGCTTGACCTCCCAGCGATCGCAATCACAGAAGCAATAATCGACGAACGACTGCAGGAGCAACTCTCATCGCCCGAAGTTCTCCAATCGCTGGAACGCCTCTTTCACACCTGCAACCAATCTAGATACGCACCCGTCGATTCCCCCGAAGAACTCAACCAACTGGCCTTGGAAGCGGAGTCGATATTCGATGAGCTTCAACAACTTCCTGATCCGATCGCAAAATGATTCGACCAAGGAAACGTCCATCCCGAGATCACTACCAAGCTCGCATGAACAACGTCGGTTGGTTTTGTTACCTTATCGTCTCTGTTTGTTTCGCATCTCTTCCGCTCGTAGCAGCACAAGTGGACGCACCGTTTGACAAAGCAAACATCCTCTACGAGCAGGGAGACTACAAAGCCGCCGCGGAAGCCTACAGAACTCTTATCGAGAATGGAGGCGGTTCTGCAGCAACCTACTTTAACCACGGGAACGCCCTTTACCAATCCGGCAAGATTGGCCAAGCACTGGTCGAGTATCATCATGCCCTTGCAGCAAATCCGCGGGATCCAGACATTTTAGCGAACATCCAATTCACCCGGGAAAAACTAGGCCCCTCAGTCGTCATGCCGCGGAGCTTTTGGCAACAATTTCTCCTTCAAGTCACACTCAATGAATGGACGATTCTAACCATAATCCCATTTTGGATCTGGTTATTCGTCGCAGGACTTAAAGCGTTTCAAGGAGGGCAACGCCCTGCCCTTTCCGTCGTGGCGAAACTTTCTGGGTTTGTATTTGTTGGGCTTGCCCTAATCCTTCTCGTTGCCACCAACGAGCGGCTTGGAAAAGAGTATGCCATCGTTACCGCAGCTGAAGCCGTAGTTCGATTCGGACCTTTCGAAGAATCAAAGAGCAGCCACAATCTTGTCGACGGCATCGAAGTGCAGCTGCTCGACTACAAGAACGGGTGGCACCAAATTCGCGATCCAAAGGGACAACTTGGCTGGCTCAATCAGGAGAGCGTGCGTCAATTACCAGCCCTCCCATAGGCTATTCCCTCCGGCGCTGGGGATTGACTTCAGCCCGGTCATCACTTAAGTTTCGACCGTCCCACAACACTGAACTAATAGATTAAATCGTCATTCATGAATAAGAATTTTTCATTCCTGACAAAGCTGGCGCTGGCAGCGGTGATCGCCGTGTCGGCTCTTTCCACGTCCCTAGTTGCCGATCATCATGAAGGCGGAGATGAGCTCGATCTTCACAAGATCATGAAGGAAGGACACAAAGGGAAAACTTCCCTCTCCGCAAAAGCCAAGAAAGGCGAAGCAACAGAAGCGGAACTGAAAACCCTCATCGGCATGTATCTGGCCATGGAAAAATTGACGCCACCGATGGGAGACAGCAAGAGCTGGAAGGACAAGACGAGCAAACTCACGAACGCCGCAATCAATGTCTTCGCAAAAACGGACGGGGCGATCGATGCTTATTCGAAGGCCGTCAATTGTAAAGCCTGTCACAAGGTACACAAAGAGGACTAAACGACTCGCGAATTCGAGATCACTTTAACGATTGAAAGCTGCGATCTGTGATCGCGGCTTTCTTCATATTGAGGACGTCTTTCTGACGCGACGTCCCCACATAACAATCGCCTCACATGAACCCTGAAGAAAAACTCGCCGAGCTCGGCCTTAAACTTCCTCCGGCACCCAAACCAGCCGGCGTTTACAAACCGCTCATTATCACTGGCAATCTCGCCTATGTGTCCGGCCATGGCCCGCTCCGAACGGACGGGACCTTGATGACGGGACAAGTTGGGACTGATATCGACTTGGAAGGAGGACGCGCAGCAGCCCGCCAGGTCGGGCTAACGATTCTCGCCACCTTGAAGGAGCAACTCGGAAGTCTCAACCGAGTCCAGCGGGTCATCAAACTCCTAGGAATGGTTTACGCCACGTCCGACTTTCTTGAACATCCTCAAGTAATCAATGGATGCAGCGAGCTCTTCGTCGATGTCTTTGGCCCCGACAAGGGGGTTGGCACGAGAAGCGCCGTCGGTATGGGATCGCTTCCCGGTAAAATCAGTGTTGAAATCGAGGGAACCTTCGAGATTCGATCCTAGCAAGCTCGACGGCCCTCAACAACCTGAATGAGTCCTCTACCGCTTACTAAGCTCGCTTCGCCAGCGCTCCTTTTCAAAGAATCGTCAATCGACTACAACCTCGATTTAATGGTGGAGCTCGCTGGAGATTCGTCCCGACTCCGGCCTCACGTTAAGACCCACAAATGCCCCAACATCATCGCTCGGCACATTCAGCGAGGCATAACGAAGTTTAAGTGTGCCACGATTGCAGAGGCAGAAATGGTCGCGAAGAATGGAGCGACGAGCCTGATCTTAGCCAAACAGCCTGTCGGTCCAGACATCGCGCGTATCATTGAACTCGCGGTGCATTTTCCTGACACCGAGGTGCTCGCAATCGTCGACAACGAAGGCTCGATTATTCAGTTGGCCCAAGCCCTGAGTGCGTCAACGGTTCGGCTCGGGCTACTCGCCGACGTTGACTGCGGTATGGCTCGGACGGGAATCGCTCCGGGACCAGCGCTCTACGAGCTCTATTCCAAGCTCGTTTCTGAGCCGCGAATCGAAGCCAGCGGATTTCACGTCTACGACGGGCACATACACGATGCCGACCTTGCGACACGCCGGTCTCGCTCGGCCCAAGCCCTGGCGAACGTCTTGGCTACAAAGAGAGAATTAGAAAAGCAGCAGCGCCCAGTTCCTCGTTTAGTCGCAGGGGGGTCGCCAACCTTCGTCATTCATGCGGCCAATCCTGCGGTGACTGAGTGTAGTCCGGGCACAACGGTCCTGTGGGATACGGGATATCAGGATGCCTACCCTGATCTTCCCTTCAAGCCTGCAGCGTTCGTCATGACCAGAGTCATTAGCCGACTCTCTGAGGACGCCGTATGCGTCGATCTCGGGCATAAGGCGATCTCGGCGGACAAGCCTCAGCCCCGTGTGCGATTCGATCGTCTTCCAGAAGCTGTGCTTGAAACTCATAGCGAAGAGCATTTGGTCATAAGAAGCCCCCACTGCCAGGACCTTGAAATCGGTGAAGCGCTCATTGGCATTCCCCAGCACATCTGCCCGACCGTTGCCCTCTACGATCACGCATCCATCCTTAACGAACACGATGAAGTCATCGATCGTTGGCCGATTGAGGCTAGAACCCGACAGCTCACTATTTAACTTCGAAGGTCACGACTAAGACTACGATTCAAAGGAATTCCAATATGTTCATCTTTGACGCTCACCTTGACCTTTCCATGAACGCCATGGAATGGAACCGCGATTTTCGCTGCGACCTTGACGAGATCCGACGGCGCGAAGCCTCGTTAACCGACAAGAAAGATCGTGGAAATGGCGTCGTAAGTTTTCCGGCGATGCGGCGCGGCAACATCGGACTTTGCGTCGCAACCCAAATCGCTCGCTACGTTAAGCCAGAGAACAAGCGCTCTGGTTGGGCGTCTCCAGAACAGGCCTGGGCTCACACGCAAGCCCAACTCGCCTGGTATCGAGCAATGGAAGAGGACCAACAGTTACTCCAAATCACCACCAAGACCGGGCTGAACCGGCACCTCGATCTTTGGCTGGAGACAACACACTCGCAAGGAAATACACCAAACTTGCCGATCGGCTATATCCTGAGCCTTGAAGGAGCCGACTCGATCCTCACTCTTGACCATCTCACTCGAGCCTATGAATACGGACTCCGGGCGCTTGGACCATCCCACTACGGCCCTGGCACCTACTCTGCCGGCACCGATTCGGAAGGAGGTTTCTCAGTTCGAGGCCGCGAGCTCTTGAAAGAAATGGACCGACTAGGAATGATCCTCGACCTAACCCACCTGACCGATGAAGCCCTCAACGAGAGCTTCAATCAATATCAGGGGCCGATGTGGGCCAGTCACTGCAACTGCCGCGCGCTCGTCCCACACCAACGCCAATTGAGTGATGAGCACATCAAACTTCTGATTGAGCGAAAGGGCGTGATTGGGGTTGTCTTTGATGCCTGGATGATGGTTCCCGGCTGGAAGCGCGGAATAAGCACTCCGGCAGAATCAAAGCTCAAGATTGAAGCCATCGTCTCCCACATTGACCACATCTGCCAGATGGCAGGGAATGCAGAAAACGTTGGCATTGGCAGTGATCTTGACGGAGGTTTTGGCACCGAACAATGCCCCACAGACCTTGATTCCATCGAACGCCTCCAACTCATCGCCACGCTTCTTGAAGCACGTGGCTACCAATCGGATGACATCGAACGAGTTATGTTTCGCAATTGGGTCAATTTCCTAGACCGCTCTTGGGTGGCATAGAAAACACGACTAGCGCACCGCCACATCATTCCCTCGCTCGGTGCAAGCGATCAACTTTTCGCAGGACAATGAAGCAACTCGATACGAGACAAACTATTCCGAGAATTGCCATAAACCACGTGTAGCCCTTAAAAAAGGCTAAGCGTGACATCTCCCCGTGGGCCAGATCCTTGTAAAGCTGGACTCCTACTGATCCCGTATAACCGATCGCATCCGCTAGGTAGATCGCAAAGACGGCAGTTCCTGCCACTTTCGTCGTAGCCATCATGCGATCAAAGAGCACAGATCCGTATGGAACGTAAGCGAGATAGGACCCCAGGCCCGTGAGCGTGACCCACCAAAATCCGCTGACATAACCAAGCTCAAGTCCGAGCGTGGCGCCTCCAAGGAGAAGCACCCCGGACGTCATCACCCCATAGGCACCGATTAAACCAAAGCGATTGTCCTTGATCAAATTCAGGAGGGCGAGACAAGCGACCACTCCGAAGGCCACGAGCGTCTCTGCCTTGGTAATGATCGCCTTGTTATCAGCATAGGGATAACCAAGCCCTTCAAGAATCTCCACCTGATAGTTGTCTCTAAAATCTCGGTAGGCCGTTAAGAACAAATAGGCCACGCAGAGAAGCAAGAGCGCCCCAAAGAATTCTTTCACAAAATTGATCCGCAACGCCCCGTCCATCGTCACCCTTCGACTTCTCTCGGCAACATCCTCCTCGCTAGGACTCGGCAACTGATTCAGCATCCATACCGATAGCACGAACAGCGGCAAGAAATGCAATCCCACCACCGCAGGCATCCACCCCTCCCCGACATCACCAATCAGCGACGATACCGTTCCTCCAACTAAGGGAAGATGCTGCCACCAGGCAGCCACATCACCCGCCATCATTGCTCGACCAAAATCTTTCACGATTCCACTCGAGACAATGAATGAACAACTCAAACCAGCCAGCAGCAGTTCGGAGGTCCGGCGCCCTTCGAGATACCAAACAACAAGTCCCCAGACCATCCCCAACGGGAGTCCATTAAAAAAGATGGCGAGAACCTTCAGGTTATTTGGAACCAACCCGTAAACGACAAGGGAGACTTCAGCCACGATCACGAGTCCAAGCAACATAGCAGCTCGTCGTGCTTGTGTGATTTCGGAGCAGAATTTAATTCCCAGATACTTAGAAAGAGCGTAGCCCAAGATTTGACTAATCACGATCGCAGTCTTGAGCTCAATCGCTCCCGACATGAACTGTTCTCCTTCGAAGGTTGCAGCCGCGAACGGTTTTCGAAAGGCATACATACAAAAGTATGTCGAAAACGAAGCGAAGATGGCGAATACCACAAACACGAATGAATGTGACCGTTCGAGCATTCGGGTCACGGGTGAGGAATTGGAGGAGACTTGATCACCCATAGCTAAATCCCCCTAAAATCGAATAACAACCGATCCTTCGATAGCTTCCCAAGCAATAAACACATCGCTAGAAAGGTATACCGACCTACCCCAAAATTACCACCGTTTAGATGAGATTCTCCGACGAGACACTTGGCCTCGCAATGAGCAACCAAAAAAGTACAAAAAAACGGGCTCTGGAGACACACGAATTAAACACCAGAGCCCGCCATCCTTCTCCACAGAAGGACTATTCACTTATAGGGAACAAGGTCACTATGCCTGCAAATCCCTCGAATGCAACGGAAATTTTAGAAGAACTAAACATGCTTCAACTGTGGATTCGCCACTATGTAAAGATAAAACAGCAGAAAACAATTCCTGAAAAAACACCCAATTAATGAACACATTTCATCCAATCACGACCCGAACAAAAATCGAGGCATCAAACACTAAACCACTTCAACCGGACACTCGGGAATCGCGTCCAAGAACGACTGACCATAACGCTTCTGCAGCACCCGGTTGTCCAAAACCACGACGATCCCCGCATCAGACTTGGTCCGAATTAGCCGCCCCACACCCTGGCGAAACTTCAATATCGCCTCCGGCAAGGAGTATTCAAAAAATGCGTTCCCCCCCCGGGACTCGATGCTCTCAATTCTCGCCTCAATCAAGGGATGGTCTGGGACCGCAAAGGGCAAGCGAGTAATGATCACGTTGGACAGGGACTCACCGGGAACATCCACCCCCTGCCAAAAACTATCCGTCCCAAACAAGACTGAAGTGGTATCCTCCTTGAATTGCTCCAAGAGAGTGGACCGAGGGGTTCCTCCTCCTTGAATGAATGCCGTGATTCCTTGATCTTCTAAGTGGGGCAGCAGTCGCTCATAAACCTCCCCCATCAAACGAAAATTGGTAAAGAGAACAAACGCCTTGCCATTGGAAAGGTCGAGAAAATGTTGAATCCAATGAACCAACGAATCCTTGAAGGCATCATCTCGCGGATCCGGCATCTTGCCCGCCACAAAGACTTTCATTTGGGAGGGATAGTCGAAGGGCGATCCAAGCTGCATCAACTCAGACTCGCCCTTTGCCCCCACTCGGGCGGCAAAGTAGTCTAGACCACGCTGAGTCGCCCGATTACTCGATCTCGCCATGGCGGATTGATTCCCGGACTCAGCCCGCTTTGTGCGCTCCCCTTCGGCAACAGCAAGGGTCGCGCTCGTCAGAATGATCGACGTTTCTTGTTGAAACAAGCGTCTGCGCAGATACTGTGCAATATCAACGGGAGCCGCATGAATGGCAACATTAGCGCCCATTTTCCCACCACGCTCCAACCAATAAACGAAGCCCTCGGCCTGCTGGCTCAGAAAAATCATCACGCCTTCGCGGATCTCCGCTAGCCGGCGACTGCATTCCTGCAACTCTTGAGCCATGTCTTTGTCTTCCGTCTGCTTGATCAGTTCGCCCAGCTCCTTTCGTAATTCAAGCAAGGGCAAACAGAGTGTGTCCTCGATCAAATCAGGACGTCGGACACGCAGTTCTTTCCAGGATCGTCGTTTCTGAGGTTGTCCTGAACGTTCGGGAAGACTCGACCACATCGCATCCCCTGCTTCTTCAAGCAACGCGAAGAATTCGTCAGCCAAGATGTGAATGCGATTCAGCTCGGTGACCAGGCGCCCTTGCCGCAGCATGGCCATAAGCCCCTTTTCCGTTTTTCGATTCCACAGCCGGTTCAATGAAAACTTCACTTGAAGCTTTGATATCCCGATTCCGATATGCCGCGCTGCTGTTTTCTCCACGCTATGGGCTTCATCGAAAACAACGAAATCGTTCCTAAAAATCACCCCTCCGCTATCGTTCTCTTCAACCCCTCCAAGCAATGAGAAGAACAGCGTATGATTCACCACCAATACATCAGACGAGAGTATCCGGCTTCTGGCACGTTGGAAAAAGCAGGCTGAATTCCCTTCCGCAAAATCCGACTTCGAACCGCACTGTTTAGGCGAACAAAGGCCCCTCTCAGAACAGACTTGCGACCAGACTTTCGGATCCGGCTCCACGTCAAAATCTGATAGGCTACCGCTCTGAGTCGTCTTCGACCACTTGTAGATCCGCTCCAGCTCCTGAACCTCAGGACTAGAGAAGAGACTCTCTGACTGGCGCATCACACGCTCCAAACGACGCGTACACAGATAATTTGAACGGCCCTTCAACATCGTATACTGAAAGGGAACACCAAGCACTTGCTCCAAGAGAGGCAAATCCTTTTCAACCAACTGCTCCTGAAGGTTGATCGTCTGCGTGGAGATGATCGCCTTTTTCCCATGCTTCACTGCATAGAGAATAGCGGGCACCAAGTAGGCTAGACTCTTTCCAACCCCGGTCCCGGCCTCAACCACCAGGTTCTCTCCCTGCTCCAGTGAATTCGCCACCGAAACCGCCATGGCTTGCTGCTCAGGGCGAAACTCGAAATTCTTCGCCGCAGCAAGTGGCCCTTCAGTGGAAAAGAATAACCGAACCTTCGGAACCAAATCGCTTTCTTGGCCGAAAGCTTCGGTATCGAGAACACTAATCATCGGTAAAAGCTACGAAGGAAGTGGAGAGCATACGCAAGGCGCTTAACTCGACCGCAATCGATTTATTACCACATCGATCGGCGCCTTATTCTTGGCAATCATATGCTCCGGAAGAACGCCACGCCAACTGACCCCTGGGTAAATCATTGATTCGCGACCCAAGATCGTTCCCGGATTCAAAACGGCGTTGCATCCAATCTCCGCGTTGTCGCCGATGAGTGCTCCAAATTTTCTCAGCCCAGAATCAATCGGAATACCAGATTGATCGACAGCATCGATCATGACAGTTCCTGGCGTTAGTTTTAGATTTGAAATCTTCACTCCAGCACCCATGTGGGCATGGAGTCCTAGAATTGAGTCCCCGACATAATTAAAATGAGGGATCTGGCACTGGTTAAAGATGAGCGAATGCTTCACCTCGGTCGCATTCCCGATCACGCAATTGTCTCCTACCACCGTGTAAGCTCGAATATAGGCATTGTGTCGAATTTGGCAGTTCTTCCCAATGATTGTCGGGCCTTGGATCATCGCTCCCTCTTCAACCACGGTATTCTCTCCAATCGAGACATTCTCATCAATGAAGACACTCCCCTTGGTGGTATGTTGTTGCCTGCCCGAAACGTTGGCATCAACATAGGCCTTGATCCGGCCCAACGCCTCCCAAGCATAGGTAGTCCCATCAAAGATGGAGGCGTGCTCAGTCCCTTTGAGGTCGAATAGATCTCTCGCGTTAAACATGAGTCAAAGCTAAAGCCTCTTCGAGAGGGAGCAAAACTTTTCTCAACAAAACACGACCGCTTGTTGTCCCTAAACGTTCACTCCGGGCCCCTTCAACAGAAAAAACCCACAACAGAGTTCTGTCATGGGTCTGCAAAAGCGACAAAAACTTGAAGGTCTGTCTAGGGCAATTCGATACTCAAGGCCCGCCCCATGTCATTACGGACATAGAGACGATTTCCAGCGATCGAAGGCGGAGTCCAACAAATCGAATCAAGAACCTTCTTACGCCCAAGTTCCTTGTAGCCAGACGTTGAAATCGCGACAGCAACCAGATCACCCGTCTCGCTTAGCACCACTAGGGTATCTCCGACACTGATGAGCGTGCCATAGCCGAAGTTTTCCTTACTCCACACCTCTTCTCCATCGATCAAACGAACACAAGTAAACCGGCTCCGAGAGCTCTTGTGCTTGCCATCGATACCGAAGAGATGCCCATCGCGAACCGCACAAACATTCATCGAGTTACGCATGGTCTTCTCCTTCCACTTCGACTCTAGGTTCGTTCCATCAAATGACAGCATCTCTCCCTGAGAGATCGCTGAAATAAAGATATGCTTCCCGCCATTCAAAACAATGGGATCCGTTGCCGTCATGTCATACTGCGTCTTAAATGGGTGCCGAGCAATTTCTTCACCACTTCTGGCGTGAATCAACGAAAGCCCTTTCCCATCAAAGGCACTCAAAATCGGATCACTCCCATTCTCAAACAATACCGGCGTGGCATATCCTGGATGATACGTACTCCCAGAAATCCACGCCTGTTTGCCAGTCTTCCGGCTCAGAGCAACCATTCGACCCGCGCCGAAAATCACGTGATCGCCAAATATCAACGGCGAACCCGCATAGCCCCAGGTTGGAGTCTTGATGCCCAGCAAGGTCTCAATGTTGGCAGACCAACGTGTCTCCCCAGTGCTAGCATCAAGGCAAAAAGCCTGCCCATCCTTACTAAGCGTATAGACCGCTCCGTCGACCACCGTTGGCGTCGCGTTGGGGCCGCCAACGTGCATGGATGGAAGTAGTTTCGCCGGATAGGTAAACTTCCATTCCTCTTTACCTGTCCCAGCGTTAAGACAATAAACCGTCTCGTTGCCCTCACCGTCGTGCCCCATCGTGTAGGCCAAACCTCCGACCACGGAAAGACTCGAATAGCCTATGCCGACTTTGGTTTCCCAAGTCACCTTCGCATCAGATAGACGATCCCACTGAATCGATTGATCGAGAGCTACCATGCTGTCCTTGCTCGGACCACGCCACTGCGGCCAATCTTGGTTTGCTCCAAACACTTGGCTCCCCACCACGAGCCCGACTAAACAGAATCCTGACAATGCTTTCATTACAAAGACATGACAGCCCAAGGGCCACAACGATTACAAGATTTCTTTGGTAAAGTTCTCCTCCGCTTGAAATTCACTCAAGAGAAACGCAGCCCCTTATTCGACAGCTCAAAAGAGCGCCTTCACAAGTCTTCCAGTTAAGGCAGTCAAGTAGGCTTCTTGGTTTGGACCGATCCACGACATCGTTCCTCGTTCGTAGCCCAAGGTACCATCGGGTTCGAGATCATTGTAATAGCGGTCAGGAGAAACATAACCAACGTAGTCCCCATTGAAACTAAGCACCCAGAGATCTATCCCCGAGCGAGCATATTTCGCTTTCAAGGACACACTAATCTCCCCACAAAAATCAGCTGGCATTCCTAGGAATACGATGTTCCCAATTCGGAGGCCTTGTAACCAGGCGTCCCGATCGATTCCCAAGAGCGGAAGCACGTGTTTGGAAAGTCTCAGATGCGAGTTGACTCGAAGCTGGAAAGGCGGAAGTTCAATAGGAAAACCGATCGATTCAACATCGACTTCCCGCTTCCATTCTTCCGATTCTTCTAAGGATTCGAGGGCTCGTCCCACTCGTTCTGCCAGTTCCCGCCCCATCGCTTCGCTGCGACCGAGCGGCGTCTCAGCCTCAGGGGCCCGATGCCCCATACTCCCCACAGCCCCACCTAAATAGATCACCTCCGCTCCTTTCATCTCCTCCAAGGAACGCATCAAAAAACCTGGATACTCCCCTGTAATCTCTAAGTTGTCGCTTCCGATCACCGTCGGATGCGCGGAGTAGCTCACCACAACGCATCGTTCCCCTCCAGATTTCTCAAGGAGCAAATAGCTCAATTCACTATCCACCGGCGCGGACGCTCGCTCGCGATTCCGTATGAATTCAGGAACATCGACGCCTCCGGAAAGACACTTCGCTGGAGCCATCGATTCAAGAGCCCCCTCGATCGCTTGCACAATCTGCTCGACTAAGAATTCAGGAATCCGCTCGTTGAAGGGACCATTAAAAATTCCTGAGACGAGCCCAGGAGCAAACCCACCGGGTCCCGAGTGATTATGACTCGCATTGAAGAGAATCTCATCACCGCTTAGAGACGTTCGCTCAGCGATTTCTGAACGAACCCCATCGGCAACGTTCTCAGGCACGATCAAGAGATCTGAGCCAACAATAACAGCCACATCCACACCATCCCCAACGCAAAGCGCCTTGACAAACACCTCATCTCTCACCCCGATTGATGCTGCACCTTGACGCGCCCCGTATCCTGCAAGCGGCGTCCCGGCAGGTGGAACGATCGAACGCCTCGCCCAGCCAGCACGGAGCCCAGTTCGATCTTCGGTAGGCTCAGCTGAAGGCGCCTTCTTCTTCAGCTCATTGAGAGATGACTCATAGTACCCAGACCGCTCAAAACCCGTTGAATAAGTCGGCCACGGCCCGACCAGAAAAAGCACTATGGCACCAAGAAGAAGCCCGACAAACCCAAGCCTTCGAATGACGTTTTTCCAGCAGACCGTTTTCACCTCTCTGTTCTCAATCAAACCTATTCAACCCAAAGCCGAGACCATCTTTGGCAGAACCGACTCAGCTGAATAGCCCCTAAGAATATTGACGCGTCGCTTGCAAACAACAGCCCCAATGTGAGCACTTCCCAACGGCAAGAGCCGTAATGAATAGTCGTCTCCAGAGCCGAACTCAGCAGGCATCCTCCCAAGCACCCACTCCGTTTTAGACCGGCGTTCTACGCTAAAATCAGCGAGAGGCAGTGAAAGCCCGCGACCGACAGCTTTAATAAAGGCTTCTTTGCTAACCCACCATCCCGTCATGAGTTCGCCCATCTCCCCTTCCCATCCTTGGCCGAACCACTCTTGTTCGGCGCTCGAAGCAAAACGCTCAAAAATGGGAATCATTCGTTCTGCTGATTGCCGAGACTCGACGTCAACACCAAGTTCAACCTCTCGAGTTATTCCGATGAGCGTCATGCCCTTTGAATGACTCAGGTTGAACCGAAAGGAGTTCAATGGATCTTGAATGGCGGGCTTCCCCCATTTCCCGTTCTCGAAACGAAGTCCAAAGGGCGAAACGTTGGTATACCGGCCCAGAATCCATCGCTTGCACGCATGCGTCACACGGTAGGAGCGCCGATCTTTCTCGAAGCGAAACCGATCTGCACGCGCCTTTTCCTCAGCGGACAGACACTCCAAGAATTCTGGAGCCTCATAACAGGTTTCATCAGAACGAATACGCCAGAGATCGATCTCTCCCGGATCCAGTCCCCCTACCGATGCCTCCTTGCACCACTCGATCGACTCAACCGGGAGTTCGTGCCAACCCTCAAAAACCATCTCAATACTCTCTCGTCTTTCTTACCGCCAATACGCCAGAGCCTGTAAAACTGCGGGGCTCCAAACAAGGATTTTCTATGCACCCCCAATCCATCGTCGTGCAGAGCACATCGAGCATCGTAACAGACGTCATTTCGAATCGACACCTGACTAGAATTTTGAAATCTTAAAGAAGCAGCGAGAATTATCATCCAAGTCGACCAAGCAATCGTTCAGTGACTATCAAACGTTCCAACACTCCCGAGCCCGACCCTGAATTTGATGCCTTTGCCAAGAACTACGATGAAGCTCTCCAGGAAGGCCTTGATCTCACAGGTGAAAGCAAAGAGTATTTCGCCCAACATCGGGTTGAATGGATCACAGAGCAGCTAAAGAGCCGGAAGGTTCCCACAAAGAGCATCCTAGATTTCGGATGTGGGACGGGCGGTTCCGTCGACTATCTCCTTGAGCAACTCGCCCCTGATCGATTGGTCGGTACGGATGTCTCCGATGATTCGCTAAAGATCGCCCGTTCAAGTCATCCAGACCCTCGCTGTCACTTTGAACGGCTCGACCAATTCAAGCCCAACGCAGATCTAGACCTCGCGTTTTGCAATGGCGTCTTCCATCACATTCCCCTGAGCGACCGCCAACAATGTGTCCAAACCATTTTCGAGGCTCTAAAGCCTGGTGGTCATTTCTGCTTCTGGGAGAATAATCCATGGAATCCCGGCACCCGTTGGGTCATGAAACGAGTCCCCTTCGATCGCGATGCCATCATGCTATGGCCTTCTGAATCTCGACGTTTACTTCGTCAAAGCGGTTTCGAAATCGTTACGACCCAATACTGCTTCTTTTTCCCCAATTTCCTCAGAGCTCTCCGACCACTCGAAGCCTACCTTGCTTCAATCCCTCTTGGAGGCCAATACCTGGTCATCGCCAAAAAGCCTTAAGCAAGATCCTCAGGTGCTTGATTAGGGAGAGTGCTCCGATTCTTTTTTGAAACACTGAGGCCCCGCTATGGGTATTCAAAGGACGACAATGAAAAACGTTTCATCACTACTAGCATTACTCGGACTGGTCTCACTGCTCTCTACCGGCTGCGATGTCAGCGTTAATCGTTCTATCTCCGTCGCAGATGGGGAAAAACGAGACGGAGGTTTAAACACTGTGAATGGCAAAATTCGCATCGGCAGTGACGCCCTCGTGTCTGGCAAAAGTCGCACCGTCAACGGTGGGATCACCGTCGGCACAGATTCTCAGGTCAATGGACTTGAAACGGTCAATGGTTCGATAAAACTTGGGAGCGACTCCTTAGCGAACGGGGACCTAAAAACGGTAAACGGTTCTGTCACTTGTGAAGAAGGCACGACCGTCAAGGGACGAATTTCAACCATCAATGGCGCTATCAAGCTGACCAACACCAAGGTGGAACAATCACTCTCCACGGTCAACGGAGACATTCGGCTAACCAACAAATCCGAAGTTGGTGGCGACGTCAAATTCACCGGGAAAAGCGGCGGCAAGACTCGGCATCTAAAACTAACGCTATCAGATGGTTCCCAAATTGGCGGCGACGTGATTGTTGAGAACAAGAACGTGCGCCTTACGGTTTACCTTCTTGATGACAGTCAAATCACTGGAAACATCCCTGACGGGGTCGAGGTAAAAACGGAAGCCCTTTAGTTCTTTCTCTGGGCCGGGGCCTATTTTACCCCGCCACAGAGTTTCTTGATTGGCTCTTTGAACACGATTAGAACAACGGCAAACACGGCCCCGAAAGCACCAACCGTTCCGAACAGGTGTGGAAGAGGCATTGAATCAAATTGGCTTCCAGATAATCCGGCGATGAGATTCCCCAAGGCGGTTCCGGTAAACCACATCCCCATCATCTGTCCTACCAATGCCTTGGGAGCCAGTTTGGTGACACTACTTAGGCCCACAGGACTCAGACACAATTCGCCAGAGGTATGGAGGAAATAGGTTACAATCAGCCAAGCTGAGGAAACTTTTGTTGTGTCTGAGGTGTAGGTCGCTCCCCAACCCAAGACAAAGAATCCCGTTGCCATCAGGAGCAGAGCCATTGCGAACTTGCCAGGCATCGAGGGCTCTCGATTTCCCAGCCACACCCAAAGCCAAGCAAAAACGGGGGCGAGAACAATGATGAAGAAGGGATTGACCGACTGAAACCAAGACGAAGGAAAGCCGATTCCCATCACCGAGAGATTGGTTCGTTGATCAGCAAACAAATTTAGCGAAGAACCGGCCTGCTCAAATCCGGCCCAGAACATGGCCGAGGATAAGAATAGAAAGAAAATAACCACAATCCGTTTCTTCTCGACCACCGACCAATGGCCTAATATCAGAATGTAGGCAAAATAAACGATTGCCACGAGAGCGATAAAATAGCCCAGCAAATGAGCCACCTTGGCAACTGTGAGTCCAATCGCACCCATCTTTTGAAGCAAGGCGGTCAATCCAAGCACCACAATCCCCCCGCAGATCGCCAATCCCAACTGCCGAATCGATTTCTGTTTCACGGCGGGATCGACTTTCAAGGTTCCGATTTCACCCAAATTCTTCAGGCCGATTCGGTATTGGATCAGGCCAAACACCATCCCAATACCAGCGGCACTAAAGCCCAAATGCCAACTAACCTCCTGCCCTAAATACCCACAGACAAGCGGCCCAAGAAAGGCGCCAAGATTGATTCCCATATAGTAAATTGAGAAGCCCGCATCCCGTCTGCCGCCTCCCTCGGGATATAATTCACCGACCAAAGCGCTGATATTTGGTTTCAATAAGCCGGTGCCTACAACGATCAAAACCAACCCAGCGTAGAATGTTGCCTGGGAAGGAATCGCCATCGAAAAGTGCCCCGCCGCAATAATCGCGCCTCCGACAAAGACAGAGTTTCTAAGCCCCAGAATTCGATCGGCAATCCATCCGCCGGGAAGCGCACACAAATAGACCATCGCAGTATACAGGCCGTAGATGGCACCTGCCTTTTCGGAAGTCATCCCGAAGCCGCCGGTCTCGATCGTTGCAACCAAAAAGAGCATCAGCAATGCCCTCATCCCGTAGTAGCTTAAACGTTCCCACAGCTCAGTGAAAAAAAGCGTCTTTAGTCCCGCTGGATGTCCAAACATAACACTCTATCTTAATTCAATTCAGTTACCCCAAGCCCTTTCAATAGAGATTCACTCAACCTGGCAAAGCAATCGATCTCATGGGCTGCGCTGGAAGACTAAGGGAAATCGTTTTTGCGAACAACAAGAACGTAGAAGAGACTTTCGTTCTCGGAACAGACTGAGGACAGGGCCGAGGCTGCCTACTGGCCCCTACGAAACGCAGCAACGCTCGGAACTGAAATCCGTAAAGAAATGAGGACGAAGGCTAAGGGAAGCACTGTTTCCAGTGCTAACCCCACCGGAATTGACAACAAGGGAACGTTTGGTATTTCTATATTCATGATACCCCTGAATCAATGGGTCCATCGCATCGTCCTGATAGGCTCGTTCACAATGCTCTTCGTTCAAACTCCAGGAACGAATGCCCAGGGAGTGATCAATGTATTGCCCCACCGCGGAACAACCTTGGTAAATCATCACAATGATCAGTGGCCGATCTTCGACCCAACGGGAATTCTCATCACGGAGATGTCGCTCTTCCTAGACATCTCGCCAATGAATCAAATTAATCCAAACGGAGAAGCAACGGTCTTTCGAACCGATTCATTGTCTCCAGTGGATGTCGCGAACGACTCTCATTTCCTTCTGGACCCATCTCAATTCACCGTTCTTCAACAAAGCGAAAGTACTTCCATCATGAGTGCCACCGTCCGATTTCACACGCCCATGCTCCTCGGCCCAATCAATTCTGTCGTCCAAGCGGTTGCTCGAGATGGACACGGTGCCACGGATGGCACCTTCGGAACCTTTCGAGCATCCGTGCTGACCGTGGGTGGTGATCGACTTGAAGCCAGATCATTCGGATCAATCATCCCAGAGCCCAACAGTCTCCACCTTTCTCTCCTCGGCCTGATTGGTTTTTGTGGCACCCAGTTCTATCGACAGTGCCGACGAACGAGAATCCTGCAGAATAGCCCTCAACGCTAATCGATCACTAACCAAGGGAGTGAGAGCGGAAGGCAACAGGGGTCGTCTGCCCAAATCACTCGATCAATAGTATACCGCGCCTCAATCCAGCGGTTCGATAATAGGGCCAATGTTTCAACCCGGTGGCATCACACCTCTCAGCCCATTCAGTGAAGCCAGTATCTCTCGGACACAACCTCCCGCCATGAGATAGGGAATGAGCCTCCAAAGTACCCGACGAGCCGCAATCAAGATCATTGCCGCTGTCGAACCCCACTAACCCGCCGGTCACATCCGAGCCATTCCTTTTAGATGAGGGACGATTCCACTACTTCACTTGAAAGAACTTCGCTTCTTCTTGTGTGACAACCGCAAAGGGACTGGTCGCTCCGACCACACGAGTGTAAGGACCGTTCACCGTGGGCGCCGATTCAAGGGTTCCCGAATAAAGGAGGATGACTGTCCCGTTGGACTGACTGATCGTGATGCTGGCAGAGGACTCAGCTCGAGTGACGCTGACGATGTAGCTCTTCGCAGAAACACCGTCCTCTGCGACCACTGAAACGATAAGCGTGTTGAGTCCCACAGCGAGAGCTATGGGCGAACTTGGCGTTCCGGTTAGGGAAGCATTTCCATTGATGGTGATCAACGCATTGGCGTCCGCAGCGTTTGCCGTAAGCGTTAGCGTATCCGTCGCGTTCTCCACGCTCAGAGTGTAGGCAATGTTGTTCGACGTGAAGTTAGGACTAAGCGTTCCGCTGCTAGGTAACAGATCGGCAAGGTTTGCATCGGTGCCTAGGGTCGGTAACGGAGCCAATTCAGGGCGGATCACGTTCACTAAGTATTCACGGATCGTGACGCCGTCCTCGGCGGTGACGAGAATAGCGATTGGATTAGAGCCAATGGCGAGACTTTGGGCACTACTTAACGAGCTAGACATCACGTTTTGCCCACTAATTGTGATCAGCGCAGATGGATGCCGGGCTTCGGGCGTAAAGGCCAGACTGGCGGTCTCACCGTCGACGGTCATCGTATAATCGACACGGTCTGCATTGAACGGGAGAATCCCCGAAGTGGGATCGACACTTGGAACCAGACTGACTAAAGCAGCATCGCTACTGAGTTCTCTTGTCACCGTCACAGAGTATGTGCCCGCCGCCGTGAGATCCTCAGCCCTTACTTCAATAGAAATCGTGTTGTCCCCGACCTTGAGAGGAACTGATCCGCTAGAGCCACTCTCATTGATTGGGCTTCCATTGACCGTCACAGTGGCCATTGGGTGAACGACACGAGGGATAACGCTAACAGCTTCGATCTCGTTACCAACGTTTACTGAGTAATTGGTCGTCTCGGAGGCAAAGGCAGGGCTAAGTGGCAGTGCTCCTTCGGCGGTGCTTAATTCAAGTTGCCTAAGCTGGGTATTATTGCTTGCTGCACGGATTATTGTAAAAACGTATAATCTCCCTGGCGAGCCATCCGCTGCGGTTATGGAAATCTCAACCAAATTCGAACCAACCGACAATGGAAGGGCTGAGATATCTGAATCGACAGTTTGGAATCCACCGCTATTGATTTGAATTCTTACCGTCATTCCTTGCTCAGCTGCGAACGTACGGATACGGGCGATCTCGGTTTCGGAATCAACCGCGATGTTGTAGTCGGATACATTTGGACTGAAGCTGGAATTCAGATCAGAGATATCAGAGCTGAAGAAAGCCAGTTCTCCCCGCGAGCTGGGTTTCACGGGAGCGGCACTTGCCACAAAGACTTTGTCTACAGACATCGGATCACCCAGGACCAAATTGGTAGCGCCAGAGATAAAGGCAACAACTTGTCCGTCCTCTGAAAGAGCGGCCGTGGTGGCGGCGCCATTTCCCTGTTCACCGTCAGGCCTGCTTGATTCCAACATCATCTCACCGGTCAACAAGTCCTTCACGAAGATGTCCGATCGGGTATTCGTGTCAGATTCAACAAAGTTGGCAATCTTGGATTCGAAGGCCACGAAGCGACCATTGCCAGAAATCGAAGGATTGATCGAATCTTGGAATAGTTCTTCGACCCCATCGTAACTGGTCGATACACGGCGTGTGTTGCCCGTGATCCGATCGTAGACGAACACATCTCGCCTCCCGTTGGTATCGAAGAAATCCAAATTCTCGAACGTGGATTGGAACACCACATAGCGGCCATCGTCCGAAATGGCAGGCTCTTCGGACTCGGTTCGATCAGCCGCGATACCGATCTTCGTTCCGGTGATTCTTTCTACGCCTCGAGTGACACGATTGAAGAGGTAGATATCCTGGTATTTGAAACTTCGGTTTCCATCGTTGACGCCCGCCGTGAATTCAAAGGCCACGAAGTTACCATCACCTGAGATAGCCGGATTAACCGAGGATCGATTACTGGGAGTGACCGAGAAAGGCACGGAAACGCCGACAATCGTGTTCTCGATTCGGTCCCGCACATAGACATTGACCTGTCCATTTCTAAAACCGGAAATCAGATTATTCCCCCCTGAGGAAAAGGCGACGTATCGACCGTCATTCGAGATGGAAGGATTGCGGGATGCCTGGTTGACCTGTTCCCCGTTCTCAGTCAACGAGACGCGTTCGATCGTCTTGGTCGATCGGTCATAGACAAAGATATCAACGCCACGGCTCCGATCATTCTGCCCGTTTCGATCATTAGGAACGAGATTATTTGCTTCTGACTCGAAGGCGACGAAATTACCATCGGCTGAGATGGAAGGATTGATCGACTGGAAGTTGCCTTGCACACCCTCGTTGTTCACTGAAACCCGCTCAATGATTTGAGTAACGCGGTCATAGACAAATATATCGGCTGTACTATTCGTGTCTTCTGGAACGAGATTATCAGCCCTCGATGAATAAGCGACGAAACGCCCATCGGCTGAGATGTCTGGAGACTCCGAATTCTTGTTACCGGGTGATGAAGCCCATTCGAGCTGCTCGTCACGCCGTGTCACGGCGATGGTGTAAGATCGAACTGTAGCGCCGTCGGTGGCGGTGACCTTCGCCTCAACGATATTTTCACCGGTTTGCAGCGTGAGGACGCCTGAAGACGAACCAGAGTTCACAGCTGTGAAAGGCCCTCCATTGACTCGAACCTCTACCGAGGCCCCCTCCTGCCCCACGATTGGAGTAACCGTCGTAGAGTTGATCCGAGAAGGGACCGTTCCCTGGTAGAATGCAACCCCAGTCGTAAAGTCGGGATTGAGTGGCCCTGCACTCATATTTAACGAGACAAGGTTTGCATTAGCTGGGGGTGCAGGGTTACGAGTAATCGTCAGCGTGTAGCGAGCCAAGACCGCATCATCGTCTCCGATGACCCGGAGATCGATTGGATTGGCTCCCTCATTGAGGAAGATTGAGTCTGATACCGTTCCAGAGCTTAAGGTCATGAACTCGCCGAAGGGCGATCTGACCTCCAATCTCGATCCTTCCTGGGCAACCGTGGCGGTCACGGTTGTGCTCTCTGTGGTATTGGGAGCTGTGACGTAATAGTTAGGGGTCACTGGATCAAAGCTCGGAGTCAGCAAACCCGCATGAGTACTAAGCGAAGCCAAGCCTAAGTTGTCAGCAAGAACATTGCCCCTAGTCACCTGAATGGTGTAGATCCTGTCTCTTATACACATCTCCGAGCCCACGAGACCTCTCTACATC
>OJGU01000466.1_pt1 | contig 23930 bp, 12 predicted proteins | sample 1594741 | NCBI WGS metagenome assembly OJGU01 (sample SAMN05416841, study PRJEB24817) | seawater metagenome | isolation source: Sea water | place: Canada:Atlantic | collected 2013-07
GAGATGTAGAGAGGTCTCGTGGGCTCGGAGATGTGTATAAGAGACAGATCTTAAGTCTTATCTTGGAACGGATGGGAATAGGCGATTGTTGACAGTGAACGACTTGCCGGATGCCAATCGCTTTCGATTACCGAACGACGGAGTGAGCTCTCCTTTTGAGACCTTGAGCCTGAATCTTGCTACCGGAGATGAAGTGGCAGATGTGGATCCCAACATCATTGGAGAACCTGAGAAAATCAACAATATGGCGATTGCTCGGCTTAATTGGTTCCGATGGGCGGGGAGTAACGGGACGCATCCAACGAACGACTGGAAAATTCTAGAACAATTCACGACCGCAATGAATGACAACGCCTCTCGAGGCCTGCTCTCGGTGAATCAATCCGGTTTGGCCGCTTGGTCGGCCGCCTTGTCAGGGGTGACTGTTCAAACCAATGTGAGTCCGACAGCGGTTAGTTTGCGGGATCTGGATGGACTGCAAGCCGTTGAATATCGCCCACAGACGGTGCAGCCTGCGGGCTTATCCGGTATGCCTGGATTTGATCCTTCAGGTTCAGCCTTGTCTCAGATAGTGAATGGCCCGAATGGGATTAATGCCACGAGAGCCCGGTTCGCCGGCGGGCGGTTTAGAAGTCTTGGAGATATTCTCGCGACGCCGGCCTTATCCGTGCAGTCACCATTTCTTGCGTGGACTAATGCGACCGTGGTTCAAGGAGGGTTGGATGATTTTGCGATCGAGCGGATTCCGCAGCAAATCATGTCTTTGCTAAAGGCCGACGAACCTCGGGTAGCGATTTACGCTTATGGGCAAGCGCTGCGTCCGGCAGATCAGTCCTTGCGGACGGAGCCGACACCTCCTCGGCTATTTAACATTTGCACGAATTATCAGATCACGGGTGAGTTTGTATCGAAACGGATTGTTCGTTTTGACGGCAGCGTTACCAATCTCAGTGCCGTGGTTGAGAATGAGATAGTCATCCCATCCGACTAATTTGAGGGTTTGTGGATGCCTCTGGATGAATGGGATCGGTCGTATCAAGGGTTCCGTCTCCAGCTGCCTTCCATCGTAACGACTTGTTGGCGGGGAAATTAAATCAAATAGGGTTTTGGGACGAATAGTTACAGAGTTGATGAAGCGGTTATCTAGTGGAACGTGGTTCTTGATAAGCATGATGCTCCTAGCATTAGGGGTGTTTTTCTGGCTTTGGGGCGACCGTGTTCAAAATCAACAGAGTGGTCCTCAGCTTGGTCCAGACATCGTTTACACGAACGGACAAGTTGTTTTACCTAACTTGGGGCGTTCGAAATTTGAGCTGCTGACGAAGATACAACCTGAGACATTTGATACGGCGTTCAAGAACCCCGTTCTGCCACAGACCCGACTAGCCTCGTCAAGCAAGCCAGTTAGCCCTGATCCTCGATTTCCTTATCGTCTAAGAAATACCATTGAGACTGTAGGCGAACTTTCAAAATCGGATACGGCAATTCTCCTCAATAATGCGACGATTGATACATCGCTTGAGGTGCCGATCGAAGTGCCACCCCACCTGATGGCTTCGGATGACACAGAAAGCTATCTGCTCCAATCCGTCGGTCCGTTCGACCGCGTCTTCGACGAGGAATCGTTGACTCAATTGGGAGTCGAGAAGATTGCCTATATCCCACATAACACGTGGATTGTACGAATGTCGCCAGAGATGTCCCAACGGCTTAAAGGTTTTCGAGGTACTCAAGCGGTGATTCCCTTCGCTCCATACTATAAACTGAGTGATTCGTTGCTAGAATTTGCCGTGATGCAAGCCGATATTCCTGGGAGATTGACCCTTCAATTGACTCTTTTTCCTGGGCAAGAGGAGACGATGTTTACAGCCTTAGAGAACCTAGGGACGGAATACCTTCAAGAGGGTTCATCGCCCTTTGGACGGACCGTGATGGTTAAAACTGAGCGGACTTCATTGAGCGCTATCGCCTCCCTAGATGGGATCTTGACCGTGGAACAGGCGACACCTCGAATTGTTGCCAATGATTTGACGCGCGTTCAGATGGGAATTGACGACTCGCTGACAAACACGGTCAGTACTAATTTCCACCAACTTACCGGAAAAGACATTATCGTGGGGATCAATGATACCGGGGTTGACGCTGTGCATCCTGACCTCACCAATCGTGTGTTTTCGACCTCTGTTTCTTCTCGGACGAATCTCTTTGGGGGAACCGTCTTCGGGAACAATCCGAATTTGATCGATCTGGATGGCCATGGAACTCACGTTGCTGGAACCATCGCGAGCTCAGGCGCTAATTCGCCCATGGTCACCAATGTTTTCGGCTCTCCCACCAACGCAAACTTTCACGGTATGGCTCCCGAATCGAAACTCTTTGTTCTTCCGATCGATCTCATCACCGGGCCGCTGATTTCCGATGCCTTTCTTCAAGAGACGGCGGCTGAGTACAACTACGTGGAACAAAACCGGACGAACGCACTGATTTCCAATAACAGTTGGAACTTCAGAAACTTGCGAGAATACAACAGCAGTGCTGCCTCATTTGATGCGGCTGTGCGTGACTCACTGCCCGATATGGAAGGCGATCAACCTGTCCTCTATGTCTTCTCTGTGGGCAACGCTGGAAGCGGGAATCAAGAGGGGCGTTCTGGAGAACCTTCTTCGATCGCATCCCCGGCAACTGCGAAAAACGTCATTACCGTGGGGGCTCTGGAAAGTCTAAGATTCATTACGAACGAAGTTGTGACGGGATTCATCGATGAGGTGATGACGAATGACATGGGGATTGCGATCACGAATGAGATCCCCATCCTCGAGCGACTTTTTCAAGGGCCCACGGATAGCTCTACCCAGGTGGCTGACTTTTCTTCCAGAGGTAATGTCGGTATCGGCATTGAAGGAGATTTCGGTCGGTTCAAACCAGATGTGGTTGCTCCGGGTACCTTCACCATTTCGACCCGTTCGACTAACTGGGTTTCGCCTGAACAGTTTCTTGATGTCCAGGCCAACTCCATCTCGAACCAAACCGCCATCAATGATGTGCTAACCCCTTATACCTTGTTTGCTCGACAAGGAACGGCTGAGATCGAGATTAGTGTGCTGAGGAGCGAAGCATCGCCAGCAAGCCTTCCGCGGATGCCGATTTACGCACGTTTTGGAGCAACGGCGACGACCAATGATTTGGTCGGCTTCAACAATGTGGTGATCAACGATCGTGAGGATTCACCCTTGCCGATTCAACCGGGAATCCTTTTCTACACCATTGGGAATCCGATCGAAGATCCTGTGTCCTTCAATATCGAAACACGGATCTCAATCGAGACCGAGAGCGACGGCTACTTTGAGGAATTGAAGGAACTTAACGATAGTATCGGACCTTATTATCGCTTCGAAAGTGGCACGAGTATGGCTGCTCCTGCCGTTTCAGGCATGCTCGCCTTGTTCCAAGAGTTTCTTCGCGATAATGGTCACAATGCGAGCCCCGCCTTGTTGAAGGCATTGCTGATCAACGGTTCACGTACCGCCAGCGAACTCTACGATTTTCAGGTGGATCCCGTGATAAACTTCCAAGGGTGGGGGACTGTGAACCTCGCGAATAGTCTCCCGAATTCGATGTTCCAGTCAGATGCGCCTGAGGGAGAGACCCAAGCAACGATTGAGTTCTTTGATCAATCTCCCGAAGACGCACTCGCCACAGGTGAACAGCGGAGCTGGAATCTAACGCTGAACACCAACGAGGCTCGAGCATTGCCGCTGAGGCTCTCTCTTGTCTGGACTGATCCTCCGGGAAATCCTAGTGCAGGAATTAAGTTAGTAAACGATCTCGACCTGATCGTTTCGAACACGGTGTCCGGTGAAATCTTTTATGGGAATAATTTTGAGCCTTCGAATCTGTTCTCAACGGTGACCACCACGAACAGTGTTCCTGAATTGGATAACGTCAATAATGTTGAGAACATCTACATCTCGCCTCCTCTGGGAACCAACTACGTTGTTTCAGTGGTTGCTCGGAGAGTCAACGTCAATGCGGTGACGGATCATCCAAATGGTGTCGTACAAGATTATGCCTTGGTGATTTCTTCGGGGGACAATCCAGACGTTGAAGCTCCGTTCCTACTGGAACCTATCGAAGAGACGGTCCCTGAGTATGTTGACATACCGGCTCTTGTTTCGATCACGAATAGTATTCCACGGCTTTCTGATCGGGTCGGGGCAAATGCGCCTCTGTTGGGAACGACCAATGGGCTCCTGCCTCAGTGGCAGTTCTACGTGTTTACTAATTCATTGCCGTCTACCAATGATGTGGGATTCACCAATGGACCGAATGTGGCCTTCGTCACATTCTTGCCGCCAAATCTCGGACGCCCACGAAACTTGGAGGCTGATGTCGACTTGTTCGTTTCGCGCGATCCAAGCCTCTTAGACCTCAACGAGAATACGATTCGAAATGCTGATAAATCGACGCTTCCTGGCGGAAGCGAAGTTGTGATCTTTGAGAATCAACCTTTGGGAGACGATGTAATCTATTATATCGGCGTCAAATCAGAAGATCATCAGGGGGGGCAGTATGCCTTTGTGGGGATCTCTCAAGTCGATCCGTTTGATGAGGAGGATCAGGATGGGAATCGGGTGCTTCGTGGAGTGCCGCTCAATCAAGGGATCATACCGGATGGCACTCCGAACGAGCCCGGGGCGGCTCTGACTCTAGCCCTAGGGAATCCATTGAACGGGCTGACGATACAGTCGGCAGTCGCGCAGCTTTCGGTCGTGCATGATGATATCGGCGATCTCCTCGGGAATATCAGTCACAACGGAGTGAATATTGTGATGAATAATCACACCCTGTTTAATCCAAATAACACCTTTGGCGATCTCAATATTACTTATGACGATTTTGAACAAATCGTGCCCTCGTCACCAACCGACGGTCCGGGGAGTTTAATCAACTACATTGGTGAAAACGGGACGGGTGTCTGGCTCATGAGTATGGTTGACAATGCACTGACTCACACGGGCCGTGTCTTTGGATTCAATCTGATTCTCACTCCAAACCAATTGCTTGAGGGACAAGGGATCACTGGCGTTGTCCAACCGGAGTCTTTCTCTTACTTCGTCATCGAGGTGCCGACTGACGCAAGCGCTTTAGATGTGAACCTGTCGGACTTCGATCTACCTTTGGATCTCTACCTTCGACGAGAAGAATTGCCGACCCAAAGTCAGTTCGATAAACGAGCCTTGGGTACGAACGATTCAAGTGGATTGACGCTCCGTCTGACCCGGACGGATATCCCACCTTTGAATCCAGGTCAGTATTTTGTTGGTGTCTACAATCCCAATCTGGTGGCTGTCGAGTTTCGCCTTTCCTTTGAGTTCGAACGCAATCTCTTGATTGATGCCGAACAACCGTATTTTGCTGAGGAGCTATCCGTGCCGCTGACGGATAACGCAATTTCCCGTTCAAGGATCTTTGTTGCCGACACTCGAGGTGTTGCAGACGTCAAAGTAGGGGTTCGAATCGATCATCCAAGGGTATCAGATTTGACGATGCACCTTGTGAGTCCGCTTGGGACACGAGTGCTCCTATCTGAGAATCGTGGTGGTCCTGATGCGAGTGGGTGGGGAGCCGGTCCTCCTGAGCTTGCGACCTACGGTGGATTCTCAGATGACGTTGAGGAAGCAGAATTTCCAATCAAATTTGCGCTGCCACCGTATTCAACCAATGCCGTGGTTGAGACCCGGCAGTTCAGTGGTTTTGAGGAAGCGGGACCCGCTGGTGCTCGCTATGGGACCGGTGACACCTTCCTTGCCAATGCGGATAGTAATATTTGGGAAGTTGTTGAAGGACGAGTCGTAATTGGTGGTGGGAATAATTCTCGAGCAGCTGAGGGAAATCGATTCTTGAATCTTGGAAGTGCGCGTGTTTCCTCCGTCCTCCCCACGGAACCAGGCCGGAAAGTGGATCTCTTCTACTCTGCCCGTTCTAGTGCAGGGCGTGGCGCTCCGATTGGTCGAATTTTCCTTGATGGGGCACGAGCGCAAGTCGTTGATGGATCCTTTGATTGGCGTAGGAACAGTCCCGTTCGCTTCACCCCAGGGCGGAATGAGACGCTGTTGGAACTAGCGATTGTTCAAGGGCGTCCCCCAATGCAGATTGATGATATCGAAATCCGCGACGCTGCGGCGGTGAAATTTTTCCAACCTGAAGAAGAACTAGAACGCTTTGACGGCCAACCAGCGGTGGGGGATTGGACCTTGGAAATCTGGGATAATCGCGCTGGTGCCGTAGAGCCACAGCCTGTGCTGCAAAACTGGCAGCTTCTCATGAGTCTGGCGCAGACGAACTTTCCGGCAACTGCCTTGAGCAATGGCGAGTGCGTGACCAATGTTATCTCCGGGGATGCGATTCAATATTACATCGTGGATGTGCCTCGTATCGCAACGATTGCCACCAATTGGCTGAGTGGGACGGGCGATCTTGTTCTGCTCTGGAATGAGGATGGTGTTCCCACGGGCGACTCACCACCAGACGTCTTTCCTCCCCTCGATTTCAATGGCCAAGATGAGGGCGAAGGTATGGTCTTGTCGTTGCAGGGACTATCTGTATACGACCCGAGCACGAATGTTTTGGCCTCGTTCCCCACACCTCAACTACGGCCTGGGCAACGTTATTATCTCGGGGTCATGAATGCTGATCCGCAGGAAGAGAACGAGTATGAGATCTGTGTTCAGTTTGATCAGGATGATGTGCAGATCACGACTCTGACCAACAATATTGCGTTCACCAATACGGTGCCCTTCACGGACGATATTGAGTTTCAATATTATCGTTATCAGGCCGGTTCGAATGTGCTGGCGATGGATATTGAAATCTTCCCGGTGGATGGGGATGTCAATGCGGTTGAAAAACTCGGGTTGCCCCTTCCAAATCTGGTGCGCTTTGACAATCGGGCTGAAGAATTCGGATTGGACAACGAGCTGATCACCATCACCAATCGTGCTCCGGCGACGATTGTTTCAGGCGATTACTACATTGGTGTTTACAATGTTGAGCCAAATCAGAGTGATGTGACCTATAGTATCTTGGTGACCGAGACGACGGCCCCCTACAATATCATCCGCTTACCAAATGGAGATCCGGTGGATTTTGTGGTTGGCGAGAACTTTGGGAATGCTGAGTCCTTCGTTGAAAACTACTTCTTGATTAGTATTACGAATCCTGCTGTATCCCAGGCTCGAGTCGATCTCTCCAAGTTGTCAGGGGGGGGCGTCTTGGTTGGAAAACAAGGAGCACTGCCTACGTTCGATGACAATGATCAACTTGCGATTGCCAATCCAGAATTACCTGGATCTGGACGGCTGGTCCTCAGGACGAATGCAGTACAAACGAATCTCATTGGCGACTGGTTCTTCGCTGTCTTGAATGATGATCCAGAGGATCTCGCGTTTACGATCAACGGCGCGACGTATTCGAACAATGTTCCGATCATTGATCTTCCAAATCTTTCTTGGGTGACCAATACGGTGGTCCCTTCTGTGCCTGATGAACTGCGCGAGGTAGACTACTATCGATTTTTCGTCTCAGATCGTGCGTTGGATGTAGCGTTTACCGTTGAGCCGATTATCGGTGGAGAGACTGCGGACGTGGATCTATTCGCCCGTCTCGAATTTATCCCACAGGAAGGTGTGTTCGACGCGGAAAGTGCGACCGTCGGTGCTAGCGATGAGGGGATTTCAATGGGACCTGGATTCTCGATGCCTGTGACTCCTGGCGAGTGGCTCCTGGCGGTCGTGAACAACGAGGAGCAACCGGTGACGTATCGAATTCGGGTGCAGCAGAATCTAGATTTGTCTGCGACCCGCCTCATGGATGGGATCTGGGTGACGAACACGGTCGCCGCGGTACCTGAATTACAGGTTCCTATTCTGGATATCTACGAGTTCAACGTCAGAACGGAGGCGACTTCCGTGAGGTTCGATCTTGAACCGTTGGTTGATGTCGAACCCGGTAATATCGACCTGGTGATACGTAAGGGAGAGTTTCCTGATTTGGTAACCTTTGACGCGGCGAGTATCAATTCGGGCCTGACGGTAGAAACGATTATTCTCGATGCCAATTCCTCTCCTCCAATCGATTCTGGTCGATGGTTTCTTGGGGTTATTAATCGGGAAGGTGTGGCAATCCCGTATCGGATTCGTGCGGACCAAGAACTACCAGTCGAACCTCCGATTGGGCCGATCATGCGAGTCATTGATCCGGACGTTCTCTTGGTGGGGAACGAGATATGTTTATCATGGGATTCGGTTCCAGGTACGGAGTATTTTGTGCAAGGGAAGGTTCGAGAAGAGGATCCCGACTGGGATACTCTACGGGGGCCGATTGTCGCTTCATTGGATCGAACGACCGAATGTTTTGACAATTCCATTCCTTATCAGGTGTTCCGGATCATCTATTTCGAAGGGGTCGAACCTCCAGGCGAAGGGGAATTCCTAGACACCGAGTTGGTGATTTCTCCGACAGATATATGTGTGACCTGGGATGCAATCGTGGATACGACTTACACGGTTCAGGCCAAACGTTCGATTGACGATCTCCTCTGGGATACTTTGTCGATCGTGGTTGCGGACCAGTCGGAAATGCAACATTGCGTGTTGTTGCCGACTGATTACCGAATTTTCCGTGTTGGCGTAGGAGTGATAGGGCCTCCGGTTGATCCCTTTATTGATCCTGAACTCGTCCTGATTGATGACCAGATTTGCCTCCGCTGGGCGTCTCTTGTTGGGGAAACCTATACGATTGAGGGGCGGAATGCCCTCGACGACAGCTCGTGGATAGCGATTTCTGTTGTTCTGGCAGATTCCGTAAATTCGGAATTCTGTCTTGGCCTACCAACGGATTTCCGCTTCTTCCGTATTCGTCGAGGAGGGGAGCTACCGGTTACGCCAGAATTCATCGATCCAATGCTTGATATCGGAGCTGATGATATCTGCCTGACGTGGTTGGCGGATCTGGGAAGGCGCTATACGATTCAGGGCAGGGAATCCTTGTCTGATTCTGTCTGGGTCGATGTGGACTCGATTGTCGCTGATATGGAGATGGAACGATTCTGCCTGAGCCTTCCAACGAACTTCCGCTTCTTCCGCATCGGTGTCGGGGATATCGATACACCGACGATTCCTGATTTCATCGATCCTGCAATTCGTCTGACCGCTACCGAACTGTGTGTCAGTTGGATGTCACTGGCTGGATTTGATTATGCTGTGGAAGGGAAGACGGATATTGAAGCGACCACTTGGACTGAGATTCAATTAGTTTCGGCGACATCACCAAATTCAGAGATCTGTTTGTCCCTGCCCACTGATTTCAGATTCTTCCGAATCCGTGGGGTTGGTAAAACGCCGGTGAACCCTCCAGTTCCGCCTGTTGAGTTTGTGGAGCCAGGGGTCACTCTCAATGGAAACGAAGTCTGCCTTGATTGGCCAAGCGCCACCGGCCAATCCTATACCGTTCAAGGAAAACGTAGCGTCGCTGATGCCATGTGGACTGACCTGGGTGTCGTGCTCGCTGATAGTGATCGGGGAGCGTTCTGTCTTGATGTCGATTCTGAGTTCCGTTTCTTCCGTATTGCGGTGACTCCGGTTGATCCCCCTGGTCCAGTTCAAGGACGGGTGATTGATCCCTCGATTGGGTTTACTGATGATCAGGTTTGTCTCAGTTGGGATGCTGTGATCGGTGGTCGATATGCGATTCAGGGACGCTCTGAGATCGTTGATCAAAATTGGGTGACAATCTCAGAATTGCTTGCCGCAGACATTGCTCCAAGCTTCTGTGTCGATTTGACGACCATGCATCGGTTCTTCCGGATTGTTGAGTTAGGGATGGAAGAACCTCCGGTTGATCCGCCGGCCAACACGGTCGGATTTATTGATCCATTCATTCGTTTGATGGCGAATGATATCTGCATTGATTGGACTTCTGAGATTGGTGTGAGTTATGTCGTACAGGTTAAGTCTAGCATTGATGCTGTTGATTGGTTGACTGTGGATACGATTGAGGCGTCTACGGAAATGTCAACCGTCTGCATCAGTGACACGACGGATATTGCATTCTACCGAGTTGCGATCCTCGAGGGAACCGCCCCGGTGGTGCCCGCGCCGGACCCCGATCGGCCCTTGGCGTTCGAGTCGATCGTCTCTAGCAGTAACGGAGTGACCTTGTCTTGGGTGGCTGATCCAGGCCTCACTTTCGTCGTTGAATTCTCAGATGTGATTCCAGCGGTTTGGACTGAGAGCTCGCCAGTGATGTCGGAATCAGGGCAGTTTGAGTTTTCTGATGAATCGCTTTCAGGTGATGCCGCGAGTCCGAATCGATACTACCGCCTCCGACAGGTCCTTCCGTAATTGGGTCTCTCCCCGACTTCGCTAGGGATGCCAAGAGCGTCGTTTTGAAAGATCGTGTGCATTTTTCTTCTCACGGTTAGACCTGCGCCATAGCCTTCCGACGTGAAGACACTTGATAGGACTGCGTATCTCCCTTTGATCGAGCTAGCCTTGGCCGAAGATATCGGGGGTGGTGACGTGACCTCACTCTCCGTGATTCCCCAAGCTGCCTATTGGGCTGCCCGTATGGTGGCTCGGGAGGAAATTGTGGTTGCCGGAATGTCGATTGTTTCGGATGTCTTTCGTCAGATCGATCCTGAGATCGAATTTGAGCAACTTGTTTCTGACGGGGAGCTCGTATTACCTGGTGAATGTGTTGCGACGCTGAAGGGGAACGCGCGAGCCATTCTCGCAGGTGAACGGACCGCTTTGAACTTCGTACAGCGCCTTTCTGGAGTAGCCACCCTAACCCGAAGCTATGTGTCTGCGGTGCAAGGGACTTCGTGTGAAATTCTCGATACTCGAAAGACTACTCCGGGATGGAGGGTTCTTGAAAAACATGCGGTTGCTTGTGGCGGGGGGCGGAATCATCGAGTCGGACTCTTTGACATGGTAATGATCAAGGACAATCACCTTGCGGTGTTGTCAGGGGAAAAAGCTCCTATCGCAGTCGCCGTTCAGAGAGCTAAGGAGCGCTATCCTTCCATCAAGGTTGAAGTGGAGGCTGATACGATCGATCAAGCGGTGTCAGCAGCTGAGTCGGGAGCCGATGTCATTCTTCTCGACAATATGAGCATTGCGGAACTACGGGAGAGCGTTTCCTTGATTGCGAATCGATCCAAGACAGAGGCGAGTGGTGGCATCACCTTGGCATCGATTCGAGAGATTGCTGAAACGGGAGTAGATTACATTTCGGTCGGCGCACTCACTCATTCGGCACCTTCGGTGGATCTTGCTTTGGATATAGATACGGATCCGGTGCGATGACAAGTGATGCCAAGATCTTGAGAGAGCTTTACCGTGTCGGTGATGGGGGGATTTCGGGAGCCCTACTCGCTGAGCGGATGGAGGTGAGTCGAGCGGCGATTTGGGCTCGAATCGAGGAACTACGAAAATTGGGCTTCGAAATTGAAGCGAGTCCTCACCACGGTTACCGCCTATTGCAATCACCCGACCTATTGATTGGGGATGATCTGATGGCGCGATTGAATTCGGTTCAAACGATTGGGCGACAGATTCAAGTGTTTCGAGAAACGGCATCGACAAATGAGTTGGCGGAGCGACTTGGCCGAGATGGGGTAGACGAGGGGGCGGTCGTCATATCTGAGTTTCAGACGAAGGGACGGGGACGTTTAGGGCGACGGTGGGTTAGTCCCGGTGGAAAAGGCTTGCTGATGTCGGTATTGCTTCGTCCGGCTCTCCGCCCACCGGAAGCAACCCGCTTGACTGCGTTAGGGGCCATCGCTGTTGTGCGAGCAATTGAACGGTGCACTGCGCTTCGTCCCTCGATCAAATGGCCAAATGATGTGATGCTCGGTTCGGGGAAGCTTGCTGGTATCTTGACGGAAATGAACGCCGAAACGGATCGTGTTCGCTACCTGATTCTTGGTATTGGACTAAACCTGAACCAGACCGAGCCGGACTTTCCCCCGGAGCTACATGATATCTCAAGTTCGTTGAAGATGGAAACAGGCGAGACAGTGGATCGGGCTATTTTGACGGCAGCGGTGATTGAGGAGCTGGACCGTTACTACGGAAAAATTCAAGCTGGGGCGTTTTCCGACGTTGCAGCTGAATGGCAGCAGAGTTGCTCTACGCTTGGCTGCCAGGTGAGTGTGCGATTTGGGGAGGGATTGGTTTGTGGGCTGGCCGAAGGGATTGACGACGATGGGGCGCTGCTTGTCCGCACTGCCTCGGGCATTGTGCAACGCATTACGGGTGGTGATGTGTCTTTGGGCAATTCTGGAGATCGGTCAGCAACGCAAGGACTATGATTCTAGCGATCGATATTGGAAACACCCACACCGATTTAGGACTTGGCAATCTCGATCGAATCACACGGGTTGCACAGGTCAGAACTCAAGATTGGAGAAAGCCAAACGGGTTGGCTCGAGTCGAAAGTTTTGTGGGAAGGAGAAAACTCAAAGGGATTGCGATATCGAGTGTCGTTCCTGATATCACACCCCGGGTCATGGCTGCGTTGGAAAAGCGATTCGGTGTTTCATGTGTGTGTCTCAGTAATCGAAACGTCGTTGGCCTAGGAATTGACTATCCTAAACCTCAGTCTATTGGAGCAGATCGTTTGGCCAATGCTATGGCTGCATTGCAGCGATTCGGAGCACCGGTCGTTGTGGTCGATTTTGGGACTGCTGTGACTTTCGATGTCGTCGACAAATCAGGTCAATATGTTGGCGGAATTATCGCGCCTGGGTTGAGTGCGATGACGGATTACCTTCATGAAAAAACAGCTCTCTTGCCCAAGGTGAAAATCCGTGATTCAAAACGAACCATTGGTAAGAGTACTCGCGAAGCGATGCTGATCGGCGCCGTGAAAGGGTATCGTGGGCTGATTTCTAACCTGATTTCGGAACTCAAGACAGATCTTGAAGTGAGACGGTTAAAGGTTATTGCTACGGGAGGCTACGCCCGTCTTATGGCTAAAGAACTTCCTCAAGTGACCCATGTCGAGCCTCGACTCACCTTGGAGGGATTGAGGCTCCTTGCCCTGGATTGTTTCAATCTCTCCAAATCCGGTTGAAAAAACGGTGATTTTCTTTTTCTGAGGAACAAGACATTGCTGTGACTGACTGAGTATGATACTCGTCTGCTCATGACTTTAGCAACTGTTCCAATCGAAACGACCGATCCCATCAACGGGAAGATTCTCGAAGTCTCGGAAGATCGAGTTCAGGGATTTCATCGGGATCCTTTTCAAACGATCAGTGATGAGTCTGGCGTGGAACGGAAGATTGTCATTGAACGGATTCAAGCCATGCTTCGCGGCGGGACTATTCGCCGAGTGAGGCAGACATTATTGGCCACAAATTTGGCCAAGGGGGCCCTGGTAGCTTGGCAGGTTCCAACGAATCGGTTGGATGAGGCCTTCGACTACATGTTTCAGAAAGATCCGTTCTCCGGGCACGTCGTAACCCGCTCAACAGACAATGTCACCGCCGGTTCAACCTACAAGCTTTGGACTACGTTGAAGGTGCCGGAGGGCTATTCCATGGAGAAGCACTGTGAATATCTTTCCACACAAACCGGTGCCGAGCATTTTCGACTCATGCCGGCAAAGCGCCTGTTTACCCTTGGTGTGGGGCATGTGCGCCGCCGAGGCCTTCCTCCTGGAAGTAAGACGGATGAGTTGGGCAAGGCGACTGAGGTGGCGCTTGTTACGCTAACTGATGAGGAATGGAGAATTCTTACAGTGCTGAAACGAGAGTGCGAACCAGAAGAATTGGATGGTGATCTCTGGGCGGCGCGCGCGGCTGAGGCTGGGGTTAGCATTGATGAGTTTTGTCGGGTGGCGAAGGATCTCAATGAGCGTAAGGTGATTGGGCGATTCTCGACCTTTCTCGAGCACGTGAAGACCTTGCAGACCGGGGAAAAGGTTACTCGTTTCAATGCGCTGTTTCACTGGGCGGTCCCCAAAGGCGCTGAACTCCGAGCCGGTCAAGAAGTGGGGCGTCATCATGTGATGACTCATGCTTATTGGCGGGAAGGGGGGCCAGAGTTTAAAGACGTCAATGTCATGGGGGTAGCACACGGTACGGACAAGGACCTGTTGTTAGAACATAAAGCTGCGATTGATGCCCACTTGGAATCCGTGGGGATTCCTGTTGGATACACGAATGTTTTCTGGGGGGGGCGTAGTGAGATTAAGCCTTCCGAAATATCGCCTTTCATCTATCGCGAGTGGTGCCAAGCCCAAGGGATTGATCACGAGACGATGAAGGCATAGTTGGACCCTAGTACGGGGTCGCTCATTCCGGAAGGCCTTCATCAATCCAAGTGGTGAGTATCCAAACTTCCTGGGTGCTTAGTGCTGGAAACTTTTGTCTTTTTGACAGTGGAGGCATTTCAAGGTCTTCGATCCGGTCGGTGATCATTTGAATGAGAACGCTCTTCTGGCCATTGCCCATGGTCACGAGGGTTTCCTTCGATTGTCCTCCGCTCTGAATTGAGGAAGGGGTGAGAATCGAAAAGGATCCCTTGTTCTTTTTCGCTCGGGTGCCGTGACATGCTCCACATGATCGCTCAAGGATCGGTTGGATATCCCGTAGGAAACTCGTTTTTGGTGTCCTAGCGGGTGTGAACCGGGTAGGCTGTTCTCCTTGTTCTTCCTTGTCTGAAGGTCTCATGGTCATCCAATCTCTGACCGGAACGGATTCTTGTCTGTCTTCTGTTCCCAATAGGGCCATGACCGCCCAGGCCGTGGCTCCGGCCGAGATCCACTGATCCTTGCCGTGGGGGAATCCCGATTCGAAGTGAGGCTGAAAGGGCCAGGAACGGCTCTTGACATACCAAGATCCATCGGCGAATTGGGTGCGAAGTAGGTAGCGCACTCCAGCCTGATAGGCAGGCGAATCACTGCCTTGATCGTTTGCCGCCAATATCGCGACCAGAGCTTGCCCGGTTGCCCATGCGTCGCTTGCTAGGCCCGGTAGCGGAGACCATCCTCCGTCAACTTGTTGTTTGGCTAGCAAGCCGTCCAACTTGAGTTCGAGTTGTTCTTGGCCAAGGCCTGCCCAACGAAGTCCCAAAAACTGGAAGACAGCCTGATTGAATGACGTAGGGCGAGATCGTTCGAGATATCTACGGGCCGTGACAAGCGCTTGCTCGATCTCTTCTGCTCGCTTCGCGAGTGGATATCGTCTGAGACTTGCGATTGCAAGAGCTGTTCCCTGAATTGGACCATCCTCCATGGGAGGGCGGTAATCTGCGGCTGGCCATGAGCCGTCTGCTTGTTGGGTATCAAGAAGGTAATGGATCATCGCTTCCGTAAGTTCGTTGTTTGGATAGCCGAGTGAGGAGAGCCCGAGAAGCCCGTAACCTAGCAAGACAGGTGTGTCTGGCTGTGGGCGGATCAGTTCGTAGGACTTGGCGATTTTTTCATTCTTCCTCCAAAACTGAATCTGGTCCTGTACTTGTCTGGCGATGGAAGATTCGTCTACGCGAATACCTCGCTCTCTGGCCGCCCCGAGCGCGATGGCGGGAAGCGTCTGTTGATGACAGGTCACGCATTGCTGCTTCTTAGCAAGGGAACTCGCGAGGAAGCGATCCGACGATTGTTGAAGAAGTTGAATGGCGCGGGTGATGCCATCTCGAATGAATGGGCTGAGGGATTCAGGGGGGAGCGGTAAGTGGTTGTCGGGGAGAGTCTTTTGTTTGCGGTAGCTTGATCCGGGTTGTCCGCCGGATTGGCGAAGGAGGCGTTCAAGAGGCGCATTGTTTCGTTCGATAGCCCAATCGAGTGCCGTTTCTCCTAGAGAACTCTTTTGATTGACGTCGGCGCCATGGCTGATCATTGCTTGGGCCACGCTCGCATCATTGTGTTCGTTATAGGCTGCCCAGAGCATCGGGGGCGTCTCATGCTGCCCTGCGGGCGATCGGAGTGAGAGGTCGGCTCCGTGCTCGACGAGGAGCTTTGCAATCTCAGGTTGTTGGCCATAGAGTGCGAAGTTTAACGCGTGTCCGGCGAAGCGAGGAGCGTCATTGATCGAGGCACCTGCGATTAACAGGCGTTCGACGATTTTATAGTGGCCATACATGGCAGCTCCGGACAGATTGCCAGGCTCAATGCCTTGTTCTAGGAGTAATTGGACGGTAGCTAGATCGCCTGCCTGTGCTGCGATGTCGAGGACGGAAGAGCCGCCTCCGTCGATGACCCTTGGATCTGCTCCATGTTCGATTAGGAATTTGACGATAGCATGACTTTGCGGGTGGCGTGCTGCGACATGAAGCGGAGTTGATTTGAACTGACTTGAATGATTTACGTCTGCTCCATGCTTGACCAAGCGTCGAACGATTTCGAGGTTGCCGGCTCCGTAGATGAGCGGAGTGGCATTGACCTTGTTCCGTTCATTGACCGCTGCCCCCTTCTCGATGAGTGCGACAACGCGCTCAACATTGTTGTTGAGGCAGGCCCAGTGGAGTCGAGAGTTCCCAAGTGAATTCTCTGATTCGTTCCCAGTGCTCTCTAAGTTGGGATGCGGGAGGTGGGGGACAGGGATTGCCGCTTGGCAAAAGGTCGTCACGAGAGCCAAAAGGAATCTAGCGAGTTGCTTCATAGGGCACTAGGTTGGGTCGCTGCTAAACGCTTTCACAATCACACTGTTGTCGAGATCGCCGAGCCCTGCCTCTTGGAGGGATGCGAGGAGTCTGTAGTGTTGAGCGGAGAGGGGGAGGGTGGCTCCGTACTTTTCTCCTAGACTTAAGATGAGGCTGACATCCTTCAAGTGTTGCGAGAGCTTGGCCTGCGGGGTGAAATCTTCCTTGAGAATCTTCTCTCCCTTGTTCTCCATGACAAAGGAGTGAGTGCTGCCTTTCTTAAGAATCTCCATGGCCTTCTCTTGGGCAATGCCGAGATTTCGTGCGAGGCCAAGCGCTTCTCCGAGAACAGCCCGGTGTAGGCCTAGAACGAGGTTGAAGACGAGTTTCATTCGAGCGCCATGCCCGTTCGGCCCGAGATGAAAGCTTTCTTTTGCAAAGGAATCGAAGAATGGGCGACAGGTCTTGAAGGTGTCTCTATTGCCACCAACGAGAGCCAGAACGGACTTGCGTCGAGTTTCCTCACTGTTGCCCGCGATGGTGGCGTCAAGGTATGAGATACCCCGCGTCTCTAGTTGTGCTCCAAGGGAAGCCATCGCATCGGGCTCGCCCGTGGAACAATCGATTATGATTTGACCTGAGCGAAGAGAGGATTGATTGATTTCGACAGAATTCTGAACCTGCTCTGTGGTCATGACGGAGTAGACGACCCAATCGGAGTCTCGAATGACATCGTCTGCGTTCAAAGCGGGATTGGCTCCTATGTCGGCGAGGGCTCTGGTGCGATCGCTATCCAAGTCATAGCCGCAGACAGAAAAACCTGCATCGACGGCACGGGCCGCGAGGGCACTTCCCATCAGTCCGACTCCGATGAGACCGATTCTTGGCATCTCCTGGTGTTCCATGTGTTGTTCAAGTCTAGTCGAACTCTGGCTTTAGGTTAAAGGGAATAGGTCTGTCAACTGGACCCCAAAGATCATCCGCTACTCTTGTGTTCCAGGGGGGGGGCACGCCCATACCTTCAGGGGTCGAAATCAGATTCTTAGGGCCGGCGTAGAAGAGCGGTCGATGGATTCGGTTCTCAATAGAGCTTTTTAGGACTCTTTTTCGCTTCAATAAGCTTACTAAGAGTTCGGAGAAGTTTCTCCTGCCGTAGAGGTTTTTGAATCTCGAGAATCATCACTGATTCGTCCGATTGCGATCCCATGGCGGCTCCTCCTGGTTCGATGGCAAGGAACGTGTTTTGTGATGGGTTTTGGCTCTTGAACAGCGAAAGAAGCGAGTGCTCATCTATTTGCGTCTCTGCATCAAAGAGGATGGCATCGAAAGCAGCGCAGAAACGTCGTTGAAGATTGGAAGCGTCTCGCGCTGATTCAATTAGGTGGAGATTGAAACCCTGGACTGTCGCAAGGGATTGAATCCATTCTTGCCGTGTCTCATTGCCGTCGACCAGTAAGATGTTAGCTCCCTCCAGATTGGTTGGTTGTTGACCCGTTTCAGGTGCCGGCTCGGCGGGTGAGGAGACACGTTTTGTGAGGATCGAGAAACAAAAGGTCGATCCTTCGCCGACCTTGCTTTCAACCGAGATGGTTCCATTGAATAATTCGGTAAGCCGTTTGGAAATGGCAAGTCCGAGTCCCGTTCCGCCATACTTTCGTGTCGTTGAGGCATCGACTTGGCTGAATGATTTGAAGAGTCGAGGGAGGCTTTCTTCCGCAATCCCAATCCCTGTATCATGGACGCTAAAGGCAAGTTTGCAGGATTGATCGGTGCTTGTTTCTATCGTGACCCTAATTGCCACCTCACCTGTTTCGGTGAATTTTACTGCATTGGAAATGAGATTGCTGAGGATCTGTCTCAGACGAATGGGATCTGTTTCGATATGCCGAGGGACGTCCGGGGCGACGAAATAGACGAGGTCAAGCCGCTTTTCGCCGATGCTGAGACTGCCAAGTTCGATGGCGTCCTCTAAGATCGCAATGAGATCACAGTCTGTTTTTTCTAGTTCAATTTCACCGCCTTCGACCTTTGAAAAATCAAGGATATCATTGATGAGGATCATGAGAGTGTTGCCGCTCTGTTGGATGATATCGACATATTCTTGGTGTTCAGGGGAGAGATGTTCTTCCTGCAAGATGTCAGTGACCCCAATGATGCCGTTTAGTGGTGTTCTAATTTCATGACTCATGTTTGCCAGAAACATGCTCTTTGCCTTATCGGAGGTTTCAGCGAGTTGCTTCGCCGCTTTGAGCTCCGTCTCAGCGACGGTTCTGGTGGTGATCTCTTGTTTGAGTCGAAGGTTCCTCTCTCTCAATTCCTGATTGTGTTTTTGAATGAGATTGAGGCGACTTCTATGCCAAACGAAGACGACGCAGCCGGTGAAAACGAACCCAAGCAATCGAAACCAGGTGCTTTGCCACAGTGAGGGTAGGACGGTGATTTGTAGTGACGCTTCGGGCCCCCTGACTCCGTCACCATTCTGTGCATAAGCACGAAGCGTGAAATGGCCCGGGGGGAGATTTGCATATTCAGCGGCAAGGTCCTTTCCGGTGTCACGCCAGGTACTATCGAGCTTGTCCATTTTGAAAAAGACCCTGGTTTTGTCTGCGGCTCTGTAGACGGGAGCCGAAAAGCCAAAGCGGACCAGGGTATGTTCCGGGGCGAGCCGGAGTTCGTTGGTTTCAGAAATCGATTTACTCAGTGGTGATTCAGAAGTCCCTGGGGAGACGGGATTGTTGAGGATAAAAAGACTTGTGAATTGGACCCTTGGAGCGATCTCGTTTTTTTCAATCTCTTCGGGTTTAAACCAAACGAATCCTTTCGTTGAACCAAACAGAAGGGTGCCATCTGAGAGTTTATAGTGGGCGGTAAATCGGTTGAATTGAGCTTCCGGAAGCCCGTTGGCCTTGGAAAAGCTTCGAATCTCTCGACTTATCGGGTCGTATGTTGAGATTCCGCTATAGGTGCTTATCCACAGCTTTCCTTGCTCGTCTTCAAGGATGCCGCAGATGAAATTGTCGGCGAGACCATCCTTCTCAGTGATTGCTTTATAAGTGTTTCCTTCGGGTTGGAATGACTGCAACCCAGCTCCGTGAGTGCCTAGCCACATTCTTCCCTCCGAGTCTTCGAGAATTGCCGATATCCACGAATCTCTCAAGCCGGTGGGTTCATTCTCTCTCGGAGGGAAACGAGTGAATGTATCGGTACGTGGATTGTAGCGATTCACGCCCTTCCGTGTGCCGATCCAGATCACCTGATTACTTCCTTCATGAATCGTCCAAATCTCGTGATTGCTGATGCTGTTTGGATCGCCCTCGATAGGAAAGAAATGCGTGAAGGTGCCATCGCTGCGGTTGAAGCGATTGAGGCCGATGAGTGAGCCAGCCCAGACTGTATCAGTGCTATCTACTAACAAGGAGAAGATATTCGGATTGCTTAGGCTGGGAGTATTGGCGGGGCCTTCATGATAGCGTGTGACGGAGCCATCCGTTGGATTATATTGATTCAGTCCTTGCTGCCAGGTTCCAGCCCAAAGGGTGTCTGTCGATTCGATCCCGATTCCCAGGACTTCTTGCGCACTGAGTGAGTTCTTGCTGTTCGGATCGTGTTGTACGAGGGTAAACGTGTCTGTGGTGCGGTTCCAGTAGTTGAGGCCGCCGCCATCGGTCGATATCCAGACATGGCCCAGCGAATCCTCAGCGAAGGCTTTGACGGATTCATGGGAAAGACTGTCGGGGCCCGTTGGACTGTTCTGCTTTATGTGGAATCCAGCATTGAGCCGGTTCGCATAGCTCAAGCCGGAGGGAAAGTGCGCTAACCAGAGGTCTCCTGCATTATCTTCAAGAATCGTCCTAATCACATCTGAGGAGATCGTGCTGTGGTCGTATGGGTGGGAGTGGTAGGTTCGAAATCGTTCCTTTGTGGGATCCCATACATTTAAGCCACCGCCGTCGGTTCCGATCCATATATTTCCCTCTTTGTCTTGAATCAGTGAATCGATATAACGCGATGACAGGCCGCCGGCGGACGATGGGCCAGGCGAAAACGTTGCAAATTGCATGGTCTCGGTATTCAGTCTCCCGATTCCATTGTCCGTTCCTAACCAAAGGGTGCCATCGTTGGTTTCTAAGACTGTTCTCACGGAGTTTCCCGGAAGTGAGTTGGGATTGCTCGAATTGTTGATAAAGTGTCGGAATTCTTTTGTGTCTGAATGATAGGCGAAGAGTCCCCCGTTGAGCGTGCCAATCCAAAGTGTGCCATCAGCACCAAGGCAGAGTGCCCGCAAGTGGATCAAATCTCGTTTTAGTAGCGGGGTGTCAGGGAGAACAAGTCGGGTGTAACTCTCCTCTTCTAACGAGAAGTAAAAGAGGCCAGCGCCAGCCGTCCCAACCCAAAGTCCTCCCTGGAGATCGCTTTCAAGGCTCGTAATGTGATTGATGTATTCGCTGTTTGGCCCGGTCGTGGGTTGTTTGAACCGAATGAATTTTTCAGCTGACCAATCGTAGCGATTTAGCCCATCGGTCGTAGCGATCCAGAGCCTGCCCTGTCTATCGCTTTCGATCCCCGTCACGTGATCGTCGCTTATGGAGTCGCTGTTCGTGCTATCGTGGGTGAAGATGTTGAACTGGCGTCCATCAAAACGGCTGAGCCCCTTCTGAGTGCCAATCCAAATGAATCCACTCTTGTCTTGGAAAATGGCTCTAGCTTCGCCACCTGGTAGCCCATCTGTTGTCGAGATCTGTTTGAAGTGAATATGATCGTAGGCTGGGAATGCGACTGCCAAATATGGTAGCTGGAGGACAACAAAACAGAGCAGCTGACATAGTCGGCATCTGTTTCGCTTGGGGGCTTCTGCTGGCATCACGAGTGTTATAATGGGAAGCGGCAAGATTCGCTAGTACTGTTGTGTCGGAGTCTTGGTTTCTCTTTTTTGCCAGGCCTGTCATCCTCCCATTCTTTCTCTGATAGTACAAATGTATCATTGAATTGTGCTTTCAGGTTTGTCAGTTAGGCTTAGATTAAAGAGGAATGCAGTGGGCGATATGACAACCAATGGAAATGCAGCCGGGGACGGAACAAGGGCTAGATTTGTTTGGCCATCTAATTGCCTCCAGACCTTGTTGGCGATAGAGCATCCTATCATTCAAGCGCCAATGGGCGGAGCAACTTCTCCTGAGCTGACGGCCGCTGTTTCGAACGAAGGTGGCTTTGGGATGGTTGCGGGGATTTCTTGTAGCCCTAGTCGCGTCAGCGAATTGATTCGCCGGACAAAGCAACTGACGAAGAAGCCGTTTGGAGTCAATCTTGTATTTAAAGATGACGTGGATTCTCAGCTAGATGCGACGCTGGAAGAGGGGGTAGCCGCTGTTTCCTTCTTCTGGGGTGATCCGGTGAATCAGATCAAGCGTGTCCATGCCGCGGGGAGTAAGGCAATGCTTACGGTCAGCAGCGTTGAGGAGGCCAAAAAAGCTGCTGATATTGGCGTCGACGTGATCGTCGCCCAAGGGGTTGAAGCCGGTGGACACGTTCCCGGCTCCGTTTCTACCATGGTGCTGATTCCGGCCATTACGAGTGAGTTGTCCGGCATTCCGGTCATCGCTGCAGGGGGGCTGAGCAATGGGGCGTCTATTGTCGCCGCGCTCGCTCTCGGGGCTTCCGGTGTCTGGATGGGAACCCGTTTTCTGGGGGCGAGCGAAGCATCAATTCATTCGGTCTATCGCCGCCATCTGATTGCTGCGGACGAGACGAGTACGGTGTATTCTCAGCTCTTCAATAAGGGATGGGAGTGCCCCCACCGGACTCTGAGAAACTCAACAACGGAGGCTTGGGAACGGGCAGGGAGACCCGGAGCTGGATCTCGCCCTGGTGAAACGGATGCTGTCGCGACCAGACCGGATGGCACAAGGATTGAACGATACACAAGTGCCACTCCCAATGTGGCTCTGGACGGTGAGATAGAGGCGCTTTCGATGTGGGCCGGACAAGGGGTCTATTCGGTTCGTGAGACAGAGCCTGCTTCGCGGATTTTTCAACGTCTCGTCGCGGAATCTCAGGCACGATTGAGGGATTTGACGTTGGGGTAAGGCGGGGTAGCGCTTGGTGCTTTTCTCGTCGTGCTTCCTTCTGTTCTGGACTAGATTTATCCAATGTACGTTACGACTGAACGCCTGTGCCTTCGTCTCTTGTTCCTGACGCTTGTTTGGGCTTCTAGCCAGCTACTGGCCGTTGACATGTTTCTTGAATCTGGTGTTGCGCGGGTGCGATACGTGTCCAAGGGTACCGGAGAAGCGGTTGTTCTTATTCATGGTTTTGCTGAGGATTTAGAAAAAGGATGGTTTGATACGGAGATCTTCGATCGTCTTGTTGCATCAGGCTATCAGGCGATTGCTTTGGATTGCCGCGGTCATGGGAAATCTTCGCGCTTGCGCCGGGTCGATCAGTATGGACGTCACGTGATTCAGGACTTGGTCGATCTCTTGGATCAGCTGAATGTCGAAAAAACCCACGTTGTTGGCTATTCGATGGGAGCCGCCATCGCTAACCAGTTTCGCCATCGCTACGGCGATCGCCTTCTCTCAGTCACTCTATCTGGCTTTGGGAAACCACCCCTGCCAGAGAAGCTTACTGAGGCGCTGGTTCAAGAGATCGAAGGGAATCTCGCAAGGATGGGGCTTTTGGCTGGAAACGATCCTCGCTCTTTGGCCTGTTTATGTGTGGGATGGAGACAGTGGGAGGTTTCAGACGCGGCTTTGAAAGGTAACAGCGTTCGCTCATTGGCCTTGATCGGTGCCGACGATTTCTTCCTGCCTGATACGAAGCAGCTCCTCGCTGAGATGCCAATGATTAAGCTGGAAGTTGTACCCGGAGATCATGGTACAGCCCGTTCCCATCCCAAGTACATTGAAGCGTTGCTGGCCTTCCTTCAAGGCTCCTAAGCGCCGGAGAACGCTCAGGATGATCTGGGGTCGGGAACACCCAAATGGCTAATCAGCGTAGTTGGTGTGTTTTGGTTTTGGTCCAGTCGGCAGTGTGAGCCCATTCTTGAGCATGACGGCGGTGATTGCTTCCGCCGTTGCAAAGGAGGGTTTAAAGTTTCCTGGGCGGTAGCCTTCGGCAATCAATAGAGGTGTCCAGCCAAGGGCATTCTTGCGGTTCCATAGCTGAATATCCGCGCCGGTCTCTTGGAGGTAGTAGACCATGGAGGGAATGTTTTTGTAAGCGGCCCCATGCATGGACTGTCTCTTATACACATCTGACGCTGCCGACGAGCGATCTAGTGTA
>OJGU01000467.1_pt1 | contig 23884 bp, 17 predicted proteins | sample 1594741 | NCBI WGS metagenome assembly OJGU01 (sample SAMN05416841, study PRJEB24817) | seawater metagenome | isolation source: Sea water | place: Canada:Atlantic | collected 2013-07
TCGTGGGCTCGGAGATGTGTATAAGAGACAGCCCCTGGCTCGGGGGTGGACTCGGGCACCTGGGGGTTCTTCGACGCGAGCCTCTGCGCGCCGATCAATGAGTCAACGTCGGAGGCCTGGCTGGCGGCGCTGCAGGAGAACTCGGTGTCGACCTGGACTTTTCTCGACGCCGCGTTGGGGGAGGCGAACGTCATCATGGTCTCCTCGGGTTGGGGGGACGGCTTCTATTGTTCGTACTTGGGTTTTGCGGAGGACGGTCGCCTGGTGGAGCTCGTGACCGACTTCGACGTGCTGATGGGCCCAGCGGAGAGCGAACGTGTGGTGCTGGAGTGCCCGCCTCGTCGAGGCAAGCTCCGCGACGCGGTCTTAGCTCGCTACGAGGTGACAGCTCGCATCCCATTGCTGGGTCGACGGGCGGTCATCCTCGGTGGCAAGGGGACGGCGCGGCTGGTAGCGGCTGACGAGGCCACGCCGATCGGGGTGACGTGGCGCTCCGGGGGACGTCGCTACGTTTGGCCCAAGGAATATACGGGCGAGCTCGCGATCTTGGTCATGAAGGGCCACGCCCCGTATCGCACGGTTCCGCCCCAGGCATGCCCGTAGTGACCTTCGCCCTGCCGAAGACTCAGGACGGAGAACCCAGACCTGTCTCCTCGACGAACCGGTCCTCCAAGCTCTTGCCGACCTGAAGCTCGACGAACGGGAGGTCCAGATCGGTGAGCTTTCGTGCGACGTCGCTGGCGGCGTATCCCGGGCTGGTCAACTCGGCGTCGAAGTCGAGCTGCAAGCGGCCCAGCGTGGGGAGCCACTTCGCGGAGGTGATCGCGGGCAGCGTGCACAGCTGATCGATCTGCTCGGGCGTGGGCGCGTTGGAGAGCCGGATCATCAGCACCGCGGCGCTCCCGACCACCCGGCCAACATGGTCCTGACGGACGAGCGTGCCGCGATCCAGAATCGCGATCTCTTCGCAGAGACTCTCGATCTCGGCCAGGTTATGGCTCGAGACAACGACGGTCTGGTCGGGGCCGATCGAGCGGATTAAACCGTGAATTCCGCGAGCCGCGTGCGGGTCGAGTCCAGCGGTGGGCTCGTCGAGGATCACGACCGCAGGGTTGCCGAGCAGCGCCTGGGCAATGCCCACCCGCTTGAGCATCCCGTGCGATAGGGCCTTCGCCCGCTTGCGCGCGACCTCGGGCAGACCCACCAACGCGAGGGTTCGTTCGACCTCGGCCTTGGCCTGCGCAACCGACAGCCCCTGAAGGCGGCAGAAGTGCTCCATCTGCCAGCCGAGGGAGAGCTCTCGAATGAAGCTGGCGTCTTGCGGCAGCACCCCGATCGTACCGGGCGGAGGCGGAAGCCCGGGCTCGACCGAAGCACCCAGGATACTGACGGACCCCGCGTCCTGACGCAGAAAGCCAGAGATCACCGAGAAGAGGGTGGTCTTGCCCGCACCGTTGGGTCCGACCACGCCGAAGACGCCGCCGCTGGGAACGCTGAGGTCCACGCCGGCCAACGCCTTGTTGGTGCCGTAGCTCTTCGCGAGGCCACGGATCTCAATTGCAGCGCTCACAGGTCTCGCCTCCGGAAGTGCGTCAGGCCAAGTCCAATGGCGACCACCGAGTAGATCACCACGCGCGCGGCACTCTCGCCCCACGAGCCCCATTCATCGAGAATGAGATCCCAGCGGCCATGCGTGGGCCACAGTGATTCGATGATCTTCGCCAGCAGTTCGATTTCCAGGCCGTGACGGGCCGCTGCGGACGCGAGGCCCACCGCGAGCCACAGGAGGATGGCCAAAAGTGCGACCCGGCGGGCACGGCCGCGCAGCGTTCCGAGCAGTCCGAGCAGCGCCAACAACGGAAGCGCCGCAACCGAGACCGTGACGATGCTTCGGACGACGTACACGAGGTCGCCAACACCGGGGATGGTGCCGGCGCGGACGTGGATGTAGCCGGCCATCGACACCGCGGCGACGGCGAGCGTCAGCGAGATGAGCGCCCAGGCACCGAGCAGCTTGCCGATGTAGAGCGTGGTCCGGTCGATGCGAAACGCGAGGTACCGGACGTGACGCGTCTCGATGTCCCCGGCGCATTGGTCGTAGCCCATCGTCAGCGCGAGCAGTGGCATCACGAACATCAAGAACGCGAACGCACCGACGAGCGGGGGAGAGTGCGCCTCCAAAGCGGAGCGGACCGTCTCCAGCGGGAAGTCGGCCATCGAGGCCACCATCTCGGTCATCATCCGAAATGCGTCCGCCTGCTCGCCCGTCGTCGCGTCCTCCAAGGCACGACCCAGCTCGGCGAGCTGTCGACCGACAACCGCCGAGGCGATGATGAGGGACACCAACGCGACAATCCCCGACACCGAACGCAGCCGCCGGGCTACCTCGAATCGGCAGACATGCCACACCTGCAGGGGTCGGGACGCCATGTTCGGGGTCGACTTACCACGATGCGCGAATCGCCGCTCACCCGGTCAAGAACAGGCCACGAGGCATGCATCTTGCGCGCACTCCCCAACCGGTCCGCTGTCGGCCAGTCCATCGGGGTGCACGGCGTAGCAGGTGTTCTCGCAGCCCGGGTCCTCGCAGGCGTCGAGGCAGCCAAGCAGAGCGAAACACTCGGGGTTGGACACGCAGGTGTTCATCGCCTCCGCGCAGTCGGTGTACAGGCAGAGCTGGCACTCGGTCAGCGGCGTGAACGATCCGCAGGCGTCCTCGCAGGTCGTCGCGGCACAGTCGGTCAGCACCGCCCCATCGGAGATGCCCTCGGGATACTGCGTCCAACAGTCCTGGTTGCACTGCTGATCACCGACGTCGCAGGCCGCTGCACACTGGGCCAACAACACGCACGACCCGTTGTTGAAGCAACTGCAGTACGCATCAGGACACTGCGTCGACTCGCATGTGGTGCACGGATCCCCCACGTCCGGGCAGAGCCCCGGGCCGGTCTCCCCACCGGAGCTGCTTCCACTGCTGTCGGCGGTTTCCGAGGAGGAGGACTCCGGAGAGCTGCTGCTGCTGCTCGTTGCGGTCGTCGGTGTCCCGCTCGTGGAGCCACTGCTCGAGGTCGCCGAGGTCGAGTCTGTGCTCGCCCCCGAAGAGACGTCCGTGTCGTCGGTTTCACCCGCGCCGCTGGAGTCGTCGCCGCACGCTGCCAGCAGTCCGGCGAACGCAATCGTTGTCACGAAGGATCTCGTCATGTCGGTCGTCGCTATTTCGAAAGGTAAAAGGCGCCGAGACACATCTCATCGAGCGTGCCTTCGCCCCACACGGTATCCGCCGGCGTGACAGCAGCGCCATCGATGATGGGCTGGTTCTCCGCCGTGTTGTCCCACTGACACTCGATGCGAATCCGGTCTCCGAGCTGCAGCTCGCGGGGCTCGGCCAGTGCATAGGCCCCCTGCCAGTAGAAGTCCCAGTCCGGGATGTCGAGCAGGCACTCTTCGCTCCCGTCCGCACGCTCGATGCTCAAGCGGCCTTGGGAGCCGAGCAGGTGCATGTGCAGCCCTGCGGTGTGTACGGTGAGCGGCTCGGAGTCGCCGATGAAGAAGACCGGATCCAGTGCGGTCGACACTCGCATGGCGGGGTCTCCCGCCGGGATCGTGAGGCCCTCGGGTGCGAACCATGCCGGGTCCATCCACGGTTGAATCCACGCCTCGCGCTCGACCTGCGCCTCGGTCGACACCTCGATGCTGGTCTGATCGACCCATCCCGAGGGATTGGCTGCGTAGTGGATCTGCAGAACAACCTTCGAACCCGGTTCCACGCGGACCCCGGTGTCGACCGGGAAGTCCCCACCGACCGCACCGGGCACCCAAACGCCCAACCACCCAGCGGGCACTTCGGGCCCGCCGAAGCAGTCGTACCCGCCCTGGGCATCGGCGTTCTCGAGGGCTTCGATCGCGTCCGCGTTTTCGGGGCCGGTGACGTACGCGATGGCGTGATGCACCAGCCTCGGCTCGCCCGCGTTGAAGCGCAGTCCGGTGACAAAGCTGGACTCCGCCTCTGGCCAATCGATGACGAAGCACCGGTAGTCGTCCGGAGCCGCGGTGGGAACGTACGGCGACTCCATCTCCAGCGTGTGGTCGGACCGCGAGAGTCCATACGTCGGAGCTTCGGGGAGCGCCTCCCCTTCCTGCGCAGGGTCGCCGAGTTCGCCGCCCTCCTCGACCCAAGCCGCGATGACATCGATCTGCTCGGAGCTCAGCGAGCGGTCGCCAAGGTACTCCGTGCAGTCCTGCGCCGGCGGCCACGGAGGCATCGACCTCGAGGACACCGCCGCCACCACGGCCTCTCGGAGCTCGAACACCGTGTCCGGGTCCGTGAAGTCGAACGGCCCGACCGACCCAACCTGGTGACACTGGACGCACTTCGCATCGAGGATCGGTTTGACGTCGCGGAAGTAGGTCAGCGCGTCGCTCGGACCCGCGGTCGAGTCGGCCTCGGACGTCGCCGGCGATGCGTCGTCCGAGTTGCACCCCGCCGCGCCGGCCAGCAAGACAACGGCCGCGAGCCAACGCCAGCCCCCCCCTGGACGGGCGAGGGCGACAGTGCGTCCCCCGGCACGGCTCTCGTCAACTCTCGTCATCGTGCGTTCGTCCGAAGGTGTCCGCTCCGCAGCACAAACGCAGTCTGACAGGACGGGCGCCCGTGCGCGGCTTGGCTCTGACTGTGCGAGCCGGCGGAGCATTCATCCTTGCCTCCCCGGACGCCCAAGGTAGGGTCTGGCAGCCCACCGCAAAGCGCATCCAGGCGGCGCGCAAAACGCACTCCTCACGTGGAGCTTCAGCAGGCGCCCACATCGACTCGCTCCGTGATCTTGCAGAGCTTCCCAGAGGGCATAGTCCGGCAGGAAACCGTGCGCGTCAGACAGATCGGCTGGCTCGCAGCATTCGCCGCTGCCCTCATCGGCCCAACCGGCTGCAAGAAGGACGGAACGACGGCACCACCGGGCCCGCTCGTCCGCACGGTCGAGCTCGAAGGCAACGAGGACATCCCCGATGAGGAGATCGTCCCGCACCTCAACCTGCAGCCCACGCCACCGGTCACGTTCGGCGCAAAATCCTACTACCTTCCGGGGCTCGAATCTGTCGACTCGGGCCGGATCAAAGAGGTCTACCGAGCCCATGGCTACTACGACGCGCAGGTCACCGAGGCGCAGGTGCAGGTCCGGCGCGAGGACAAGCCCATCAAGCGGCAGCGTGCCGAGGTGCGATTCACGGTCGAAGAGGGAGAGCCGATCCGAGTCCGCAAGCTCACCTTCGACTGGCAGAACGACATCATGCCGGCCGCCGCCCGTCCCGCGGTCGAGGAGGCATGTGACCTGAGGCCAGACCTGCGTTTCGGGATCTTCGAGCTCGCTGAGGCTCGCGACGCACTCCTCGCTTCGCTGGAGGACCAAGGCTACGCCTACGCCGTGGTCAACGAGTCCGCTCGCGTCGACCCCGACCTGCGCCTCGCGGACGTCAGGTTCGACGTTGATCCCGGCCCGATCAAGACGATCACCGAGGTGCGGGTCGAAGGCCTCCAACGGGTACCCGAGGATCTGGTGCTGCGCGAGGTCGACTTCGTCATTGGCAAGCGGTTCTCGAGGCGTCGCATGCAAGAGGTCGAGTCCGGCGTCTACGGCCTTGGCGTGTTCTCCACCGTCGTCGTGAGCCGGGGATCGCAGACTGAAGGCGACGAGATGGCACTCGTCGTCAAGGTCAACGAAGGCAAGATGCAGCGGGTAAAACTCGGCGCTGGTATCGAGATCGATCCCGTCCGCTGGGAGCAGTATGGGACCGCCCGCTACGAGCACCGAAACCTGGGGGGCCGCCTGTGGGGTTTCTCGGCCCGTCTCAAGGCAGGCTATGCCGAGCTTCCCGCGCTGTACGATCCCCGCGAACACGGGCCCGTCAGCGACGTGCAGCTTCAGTTCCGCAAGAAGGGCCTGTTGGAAAAGCGGCTGGTCTGGACCGAAGCCCCCCGCTTCGAGCTCGGGATCTGGCAGGGCTACCAGTTCTACTCGGTCAGCAACCGCATCGCCGCATCACGGTTCTTCACGCGCTACTTCGAGCTGGGCCTGGGCTACAACAATCGGTTCACGGACCTCTTCGATGTCCAGCCCGACATCAACCAGAACCGCACGATTCTCGGGCTGGACTTCCGCGACCCCTACTTTCTGGCGTTCGTCGACGTCGAGCCGACCATCCACCTGACGGACAGCATTCTCAACCCCACCAACGGTGCCCGCCTGTCGATGGAGTACGACTTCGCGAACCGATACCTGGGCGGACAGTTCAACTATCATCGGTTCGCACCCGATCTGCGGGGCTACTACCGGCCGCACAGGCGCCTCCAACTCGCGAGCCGGGCTCAGGTCGGTTTCGAGCGACCCTACGGCGAGGCCGCGGCGGTCCCCATCGACCAGCAGTTCTACCTCGGCGGTGCCAACAGCGTTCGCGGGTGGCCGCTGCGGCGGCTGGCTCCCCGCGTCAGCCTTTGTCCGGATGCCCCACAGACCTGTCGGAGCACGCCTGTGGGCGGCTTGTCCATGGTCAACGGCAGCGTCGAGGCGAGGATCAATCTCTACGGTCCGTTGTGGATGGCTCTGTTCGCTGACGCGGGCGACGTTCAGTCCAAGCAGTTCACGATCCGTCCGCAGGACTGGCTGTACACGACCGGCGGCGGCTTCCGCTTCAAGTCCGATATCGGCGTGTTCCGCCTCGACGTGGGAGGCCAGCTCAACACCGATCCCCGGTTTCCCGAACCTCGGCGCTGGGCGATCCACTTTGGCATCGGAGAGGCGTTTTGACCGAAGACGCACCAGAGCCCAAGCCCAAGCCCGGCCGATTGCGCCGGTGGAGCCGCCGCATCGCACTGGGTGTGTTGGCGTTGCTCGGCGCGGTGCTCGTCACCGTACTCCTGGCCCTGACGACGTCGGTTGGCACCCGAATCTCGCTTCGGCAGGGCGCGGCGTTCTACAGCGAGATGATCCCGGGCAGCATCGAGTTCGAGCGGTCCGAAGGGGCGCTGTCCGAAGGCACGACGATTCGCAAGCTCTCCGTGCGCGATGCCTCGGGCAGCCTGCTCGTGGAGGTTGATCGACTCAAGCTGGGGCTCGACCTTCCCGCGGTCCTGGGCCGAACGATCGACACCGGCACCATCGAGATCGAAGGCGCCGTGGTCGACATCAGCGGCAACTTTGCAGACCTGGGTCCGGCCGGCCCATCCGAGCCCTCACCTCCATCGCCCGTGCTCGGTCCCGACCTCCCATTGGAGATCCGCGGAACGCTTGCGGTGCGATCGCTACAGGTTCGCGACGGACCCGTTGCCCTCGCCGACGTGCACAGCCTCGACGTGCAGATCTGGGGGGCAGCAACCAGCGCGACCGTGCAGCTCCAAACGAGCGCCGCGCTGCCGGTTGCAGATCTGAGGGTTGAAGCGCTGAGTCTGTCGGCCGCGTGGGACTCCCCGGCCCTGCAGATCCCAGAGCTCCTCGCACAGACGAGCGAAGGAACGCTCTGGCTCGCGGACACATCCGTAGACTTCGAAGCCGAGCGCTTCGAGCTGGGTGCCATGCAGGCCCGTGCTAACACGCGGTACCTCGGTGCACTCGTCCCGGGGGAGCCCACGGGCGAGGCCACCGTGCTGCTCGATGGCGGCGGCCGCTTCGGCGCGATGCTGCTGGAGGGCTTCGTCGAAGCCCCCTACGTGGGCAGCGCGTCACTCGTCGTCGAGGGCGGCATCACGAACGAACCGTGGGCCTCGGTCTTGCTGAACGCAGGACTCGAGGAGACCAGCACCGAGTCGGGCGTAGCCATCCCCGCACTGGCCGTGGAGCTCGAAGCGGAAGCCCACGGAAACCTCGACGTCGGGTTCGATGCCCGCGTCGATGCGCTGTGCGTCGGCTGCGATCAGGACCTCGACCCCATCCGGCTCGAGGCTAGCGGCCGCGCGTCTCCCGGTGCTGCGATCGTTCGCCTCGACGCGGACATTTCCGCCTCCACGCTCAGCGTTCGTGCCGACCTCCGAGGCAGCGCGCTGCTTGGGGCCGTGGGTGCAGTCTCGGTGCGCATTCCCAGGCTCGCTGACTTTTCCCCTGTCATCGACCGGTTCGCGCCCGGACTCGACCTGCGGGGCGAAGTGACCCTAGACGCGTACTGCGGTGCGCTGGTGAACCCGCAACTCGCGGTCTGCCGCACGATCGGCGGAGTCGCGCGGGGACTCCCGGTAAGAGACCTTGGCTTCGATGTTTCGGTCGGCGCCGACGGGGAGCGGATCGCGGCACTGATTCACAGTCTGCGCCTGCAACAAGGGCATGCCCGGATCCAAATCGGCCCCAAACCTGCCCGGATTCTCTACACGCCCGACGTTGTCACGGCCCGAGACGTCCGGGCCCGAATCGGCACGGAGGAAGGCCTCGGTGCGCTCGCAGTTGATGGCGCACTCGGGCTCACCGGCGACCAAAACGTCGAGCTGAGCGCGCGGCTATCGAGCCTACCGCTGAAGAGCCTGCGTTCGTTCATGCCCTCGCTGGACGTGTCGGGCACCCTGTCCACCCAGCTCGACGTTGCGGGGACCCTCTCCGCCCCGACCCTCGACGCCCACTTGCAAGGCCGGGGGCTGCGTTATGACGCCGCCCTGATCGGGAACGTTGGCCTGGATACCCACTACTCCGGCACGAAGCTAGCGGCGAAGCTGGACGTCCAGGGCGGTGAGCTTGGCACGATCGCAATGGACGCGAGCGTGCCGGTGATCGTCGACGTGCAGGAGAGCAGGTACGAGTTGATGGAACGACGCCCATCGTCGCTCTCCCTGACGGTCGCGAACGCCAATCTCGAGGTCGCTCGACTCGCCGGCCCAAGGCTCGAGAGCCTGCAAGGTCACCTCGACCTGAGGCTCGAGCAGGCCGGGTCGATCGCCCGGCCCAAGCTGCACATGGAGACGGCAGTTCGCGACGGCGCATTCGAGGGCCACGCGCTGCCAGACCTCGGCGTTCGGGTTCAATACGCCGCGGGCTCGGCCGAGGCAGCGTTGGTGGCGACCCACCCCGAAGCGTTCGAGCGACTCCAGCTCTTCGTCGTCGCTCCGCTCCGGCTGGACATCCTTCGGGGTGCGGCCAAGCTGCGCGCGGGCGAATCGGTGCAGGCCGATCTGGAGCTCTCGCGACTCAACCTTGGATATGCCCACCGGTTTGACGAGCGCATCGCGACCACCGGCTTCGTGTCGGCAGACTGCACGCTTCGCGGCGATCCGGCGGCGCCACAGCTCGACGTGAGCCTCGAGGCGAACGGGTTGACGTGGCAGGGGCAAGCGGCTGGGGACCTGTCGCTCGCAGCGAGCTACAGCAACGATCTTGCCGTCGCTCGGCTCTGGGCGGCCGGTCCAGAAGTCTCCGGGATTGGCGTGGACGCGTCGGTTCCGCTCACGCTCGACTTGGCGGTCCCGACCGCCCAATGGCACTCCGAGCGTCCGCACGACCTGCAGGTCGCCGTGAACGAGTTACTCGTCAAGCCCACCCTGGCCCGCATACCCGACGCGCCGCCGCTCGATCTCGACGCTCGGCTTCACGCGGTGCTCGAGCTCCACGGCCCTGCCACCCGCCCGGCGCTCAGCCTACACGCCGAAGCCGAGGACATCGTGTACAGCGGACGCGAGGCGGGCAAGGCAGTCGTCGATGCCAACTACGACAAGAAACGTGCTCACGCGGAAGTCTTGTGGAACGCCCCCAAGGAGCGAAGCGTGTGGGTCAGTGCCGACGCTCCTGTGACGCTCGACCTTCCCAAGGGCACCGCAGCCTGGAACCGGCAGGGCGAACACCATGTCCGCGTTTCGATTCCCAGGCTCGACCCGGTCCTGGTGGCTCCGTTTCTCGACATGCGCGAGTTCGAGGGGGCGGTTGCCGTTCACGCCATCGTCGACGGTTCGCTCGAGGACTTTGACGGTAGTCTTTCGGCCCGCGGCGTCGTGGGAGGACGTGGGAAGACCGTTCCGCTCGACGCGCGCATCGTTGTTGCACCGACCCACCAGAGCGCGTCTGTAGACCTCGGGTCCAGCATTCGTATCCGTGCGACCACCAAGGCGGTCGTCGCCGAGCTGCTCAACGGCGGAGATTGGACCGCAACCGAGGTCGAAGGCACCGCCGACATCGACGCACTGCGAACGTCCGATTTCTCGGCATTCCTACCCAACGAGGTTCAGAATCTTCGCGGGCGCCTGGACGCCCACGTCACCGTTGGCGGCCGGCTCGGCACACCACAGCTCGACGGCTCGCTTGCAATACGGGACGGCGCTGTCACGCTGGTGCCAGCCCGCGTTCGACTCACCGAGCTAGACGTCGCCTCCTCCTTCAGCAACCAGGGCCTCAAACTGGACCGGCTGAGCTTCCGCGCGGCCGATGGATCCGTCTCGGCCTCGGGCGACATCGACGTCGTTGCCAACAAGGGGCTGCGTGCCGACCTCGAGCTAGACGTGAAGAAGTTTCCCGTGCGAGCTCCGGGCCTGCCCAGGATGGCGCTATCGACCCGCGTGCGCGCGAAGGGGTTCGCCAACCTCGACAAGCTCGACGTCAACGTCGGTGTCGGCAAGACGCTCGTCGATGTCTACGCCTCCAGCATCTCGGCCGCCGACCCGATCCCCTCGAACTCCAACGTGGTCCTCGCCGACCTCTCGAAGCCACAGGCCCCCGCTATCCCGGCCTCCGATGCCCCGGACGCGGGCCGAATCCCCAAGCACATCACGGTCGACTTCGGCGATGACATCAGGATTGTTGGCCCCTCCATCAACATGCGATGGGCCGGAAAACTCGAGACGAACGTCTCCGAAAGCGGCGCGACCACCTCGGGAAAACTCAACGCAAAGAAGGGAACATTCTCACTTCTGGGAAACGAGTTCGCCATCGAGCAGGGCGACGTCTACCTCGCCGAAGATGGCAGCGCGATGCCGTTCATCGACGTGAAAGCAAACACCTCCGTCGATGAGGTCGTCATCTCCGTTGCCATTCGCGGCCCCGCGTCGCGGCCAGAGTTTCTCCTGTCGTCGGTCCCAGCACTCCCGCAGTCCGAACTCTTCACGATCTTGGTCACCGGGACCAGCGATACTCAGGGCGCCGACTCCGAAGAAGTCCAAGACAAGGCCGCCGCAATCCTGGCCGCGATGTCCAACAGCGCTCTCCAGCGACAAATCGGTCAGAAGCTACGCGTGGACAAGGTCGGCGTGGGCTTCGGTGACTCGACCGCTCAGCCCATCCTCTCGGTCGGAAAGAACGTCAGCAAGAACGTCTACGCCGAGACCGAGTATCACCACAACGCGCCGGAGGGAGAGAACACCGCACAGCTCGAGGTGCAGTATGAGTTTGCGCCTCGGTGGAGCCTCGAGACGTTCTTTGGGGATGCGGCCGAGGGAGGAATCGCGATCTTTTGGGGATTCGCCTTCGACACTGGCCCTGCCAAGACGGTCGCCCCGGCCAAGTAGAGGTGCATCTCCGCGGGCTCACCCGCCGCAGGCATCTGGGAGGTTGCCTGTGACTGTGGCCACCCCCCCGATCGAAGCGAGCTGCATCTGCAGTGCCTGAGCATCGCAGGTGGGCAGGAGCGAGTTCCCCGTGATCCGGAAGTCTTCCGCGACGGTGACCAGCGCGGGGAATCCGGCGATCGACTGAAGCTGCGGCATGTTCCGCACGGTGAAGTCGGCCCCCGCGTTCACGAGCGAGCCAAAGTCGCCGACGTCGGCCAGCGAAGCGTTCTCACCCAAGTAGAACGAGCCGCCGCTGGACTCCAACAGGGGCATGGAGATCTCGGTCAGGGCGTCGTGTTCCCGGATCTGCATGCCCTGGCCGAGTTGGACCAGCCGCGCCAACTCGATCCGCTGCACGCTCGGGTTGTCGATGAACACCAGCCGATCGCCGACGAACTCGATGGAACCGAGGCCATCGACGTGAAGCAACTGCGGGTTGTCCTGCACGACGACGCGCTCGGAGACTTCGGTGAGGGAGCCGAACCCATTGACGGTCGCGAGCTGGGCGTTGTTCTGGATCCTCAAGTCGCCATCGAGAAGCGCGAGGCCACCAAAGCCGTTGATGCTCGTCAGCGTCGGATTCTCGATGACGCGCACCAGTTGGCCGACGAACTGCAGCTGACTGAGCCCGCCCAGCGATTGCAGGGAGGCGTTGGAAGAGAGACTGAGAACGAGACCGACCGATTGCAGCAGGGGAAAGTCGATTGCCGTCAGCTGCGGGTTGAACTCGACGACCAGCCACTGCCCGACCGACTCCAGACCCGCGATGCCCTCGGCGTCGATGAGGTTGTCGTTGAACCGAACGATGATGCTCGTCTGTGCGGTGGTCAGACCGCCAAGACCGTCGAGCGTGGTCAGCGAGTTGTTCTCTTGAATCCAGACATTGCCCTGAACAGCATCGAGCCCGGCGAGGCCGCCCAGGCTCAGCAGGCTCGGGTTGCCTTCGATCCGAATGCCCGACGCGCCCACCGACGTGATTCCCGACAGTCCATCGAAGTGCTCGAGCGCGGCGTTGCGCTGGATTCGGATCCCGGAGGCAACCCCGCTCACGCCGGCCAGACCCGAAACGTCGGAGAGAAAGCCGTTGTCGGCGATGAGGATCGGGCCTGTGATCTCCGTGACTCCCGAGAGGCTGTCGAGGTTACCGAGGACCGCGAGGTCGCCGATCTCGATCCCCCCGACAGCGCCCGACAACGACTCGAGGCCTTGCAACGTCGACAGCTGGTCGTTGTCCCAGATCCTCAGCCGCCCCGCGACCGTCGTGAGAGAGGAGAGGCCCGCCAGCGTGAGCAGCGACGGGTTGTGCTGGATGAAGACAGCGTTGCCAACCGAGACGAGGCTTCCCAGATCCAACGAGCCCAGTTGCGGGTTGTCGCTGATGTGAGCAATTCCGGTGACGCTCTGCAGCTGCTGCAGCCCATCGAGGCTGACGAGGTCGGGGTTTTGGCGAATCTGCACCGAACCATCGACCGACTCGATGCACTCGAGGACCGAGAAATCCACGGCGCCTTCGATGCCGAACAGGACCAGGTCTCCCGAGATGCTGGTGTAGCCCTGCAGCGACTCGAGCTCGGCCATGTTGACCACACTCGTGTTGCCTTGCCATACCCCGTTGTCACAGTCGGGGGGCTCGCCGGTCGAAGAGCTCGACGAGTCACTGCTGCTGCTGTCGCTCGAGCTGGTCGAGTCCGTGGTCGTGGTCCCGAACGTGGTGGGGAACCCGGACGTGGTCGAGATGGGCAGGCCGCTCGTCGTGCTCTCGACTGCGGTGGTGGTCCCCGCCTCGGGCGGCGCTCCGGTGGTCCCGTCGATGCTGCCGATGGGTGCGAGGTCGGATCGCCCGCACGCCGCGAGCGCAAAACCCAGCGCCAGCGCTGATGCGCGCGTGAAGACCTCCAGTCCCATTCCCCCAAGCATACAAAACCATACGGCGGCGAGCGTGGGCTTGGGATGATTCGGGCTTCGGCCTGACGACCTGTTGGTGCTCACCCCAAGCGGTCGAGCATCCAGCCCACGACGTCGATACGGTCGACGAAGTGCAGTCGCGGCTCACCTTCGAAACGATAGCCGTGGGCGTCGGCGACGGTGTTCACCTGAATCTCCGCCTCCGCCCGCCGCAGTGGCCATGGCACATGCTGAATCTCGCCACGACCGACCCGGCCGTCGTCATCCGCCGCGTACAAGCAGTAGCGCTCGGTCAGCCATGCCTCGAGCGTCCCCGGTTGGCTGAGGTACGGCTCGCCCACGCCCCGGTAGCGGCCCTCGAAGATGCCCGGCGCCATGCGGTCGTCGGTCCGATGACTCCGGTAGTGGATCCACCCCTCATCATCCTTGCGGCAATCCATGTCAGCGCGCACGTAGGGAAGGTCGAAAAAGGTCCTCGCACCCCAGACCGCCAAGCGCTGATCTGCGTCGAGACTGAGAAACCACACCCCGGGCTTCTCACCGCCAGCGGTCACGTAGGTGCGCACGTTGAGCTCGGGAAACCGCGACAGCCCCGGAACGTTGGGCAAAAAACGACCCGTGACGTTGTCCATCCAAAACGGGACAACACCCACCCACGCCTCGCCTTCGAACGTATCCACCTCGAGCCCCGCGGGCAGCTGGTCGGCGATGAGTTCGACCGGCACCCGCCAGTGCGCGAACAGAAGGTCGAGCCAACTCATCGTCATCACCCAGCTCCGATCCGGCGCGGGCCAGGGACGGTGGGCGGTGTCACTCGCGACGGCGGACCAGTTCACGGACATGGGCTCGCGAAGTATATCCGGCCGCCGTGGGCTGCGGCGATGCGCCTACGGTTCGATCGTCCCGCTGGCGATGCTCTCCGGGTCCTTCGCGAACTCGGCACACACCTGCGCGACGCCGCTCGACCACGTCACGCCCACATGACTCGTCTCCGACACGACCACGAAGGCCGCCCCGCCGGGCATTCGTTCGAACTCATCGCGCGACCCCTCCACATCCAACAACGCGTCTTCTTGACCCGCGACCCACAGCGTCGGCCCGCGAAATGCCGCGTGGAAGCGATCGGCATCGAGGACAGAGAGGCCCAGCATCGTCGTGGCCGTGTACCGCTCCGTATCGAGGTCCGCCCGGTACTCCTCGTTCTTGACCAGGTCCAAGACGTAGCGGTGCACGTTTCCACGCATGGCATCACCCAGCGCTCCGAGATCGACTTGCGCATAGGCCGTGCCCACGCCCCGGCCGCAGTCCCAGGAGAGGAGTTCGTTCTGCGGCTGGTCGGGGTGGTTGAACGGCGCCAGCAGAATCGCGCCATCGAGACCAGCCATTCCGCCGCTCTCGATCACACGAGAGACCAGCCCACCGCCCGAGCTGTGACCCATCAGCAGCAGGCGAGCCTCGGGCCATCGCGCCCGCATGTCTTCGAGATGCGTGGCCACGTCCCGCGCATGTTGAAACTCGTCCAGCGCATCGCCGGGCCGGCCGGGCCAGTACACGCCATCGTCTTCGTAGACGCGGGGGCTACGGGTGCCGCATTCCGAGGGCGCCACGCAGCTCGACAACCCATGCCCACGCAGGTCGACAATGCGGACCAACACGCCCTGCGCGGCCATGCCCTCGCCGAGCGCCGCATAGAGTTCCCCGTACGCGGACGAGCCGTGCAGTAGGAGAACCGTCGGCCCGGTACCGTCCCAGTCGGCGGGCGTCCAGTCTCGATAGGCGAGTGAGAGTCCGTCTTGTGCGGCCAGGAACTCGGCCGCGGGCGATGCGGGCAGGCCGGTGCCGGCGACGAACTCACGCTCCCACGGTGTCGGCTCACCGAGGTCGCCCTGCGGCGCGTCGCGGCACGGTTCGCCACACGAGACCAACATGCAGGCGAGCACCACCCAACCGCACCTCATCGATGCCACCCAAACCCCGACTCGATTCCGATCGTGAACGCGTGAATCGTCGGACGGGAGAACGGCTCCTCCCACAACGGCTGTTGGTGGGGGGAGCCGACCGGAGCATGAAGCACGAATCCAGCGGTGACCGCACCAAACCAGGCCGACCGCATCAGGGCGTAGCCGACCCTCGGATGAAGGAACGGCGCCCGGTAGACCAAAGCCCCGCCTTCGGAGGTGGAGGCGATCGATTGCGTCATCACCCCAAACCCGACGCCCATCGTCGCGAACAATCCAAACGGCGCCATGTAGCCCGCCCCGACCCCCGAATCGATGATCGTGGTCACCGTCGGAATCCCACTCTCGCCCGGAGGATCAGACGTCCCGATCCCGTAGGTCATCGTCAGTTCGAACAGGAAGCCACTGGGAAGCCAGGTGCGGCCACGCAATCCAAACGCGGTGAGGTACGGCGAGCGAACCGGTGTGAAGTCGTAGCCGCGAAGCTCCCCATCCAGGGCTGCATAGCTCCCGATTCTGGGCTCGAACGCGAAGCTCAGGCTCACCCCTTCGAGCGGCGACTCGGCGGGCTCCGGTGCCGCGAGTAGGAGGATGGCGAGCGGGGCCAACACGCGCCCGACAGTAGGCCATCCCCGGGCCGGGAGGAAGCTACCCTTCGGGGGTTGTGACCGGTGCCCCGGGCTCACAGCCCCACTGGAAGTTGTCCAGGAACACGTAGCTGTCGAGAATCGAGTCGCTCAAGTCGAAGATGCCGAACGCCACGGTGATGTGCTCACCCGGGTTGACCCCAGCGCTCGTGCTGAGCCATCCGGTGCCGGCGTGCTGGCGCATGCACGTGCCCTGGAACTCCGGCAAGTTGCCCGCGTCGTCACGGTAGTCGAGGAAGCCGGCGTTGAGTGAGATCGGGTTCCCCATCGCGTCGAAGGAGATGTTGCCCGTCCAGGCCTCGGACTCCAGCCAGCCGACGTACATGTCATTGAACGCGGAGTTGAAGTAGTACGGATACTCGGTCGAAAAGAACGCGAAGTCGTAGCTCAGCGAGACCACGTCAACGGGCACGTCCAACTCGAAGCGAAGCTCGACGTAGTCGTTGGCGGAGCTGCCCTGGTTGAACTGATCGGCGATGGTGTTGGAACAGTCCCCGGTTCCCACCAGAACGGGATCCGTCGTGCAGTCGCCCGCCACGCCCCCGATCTGAAGCGGAGGAGGAAGGGCGCCGCCCACATCCCATTGCCCGCCGAGGTCGTCGTTGCAGTGCAGGGGGTCGACGTTGCTGTCGCCGCCGGGTGTCTCGAAGTCGAGGTCGGTGACAAAGCCCGAGCCGATCACCGCGTAGCTCTGTCCCTCGCGAGGGGCGAAGGTTCCGTTGCTGCCGAACGAGGAGCGAACGCCGATCGCCCCGGCGGGGCCCGTGACCGTTGACTGGACGGCAAGCTCGCCTGGACAACCCAGGCCCATCGCGCGGAACGGATCCCCGGTTGCGCCGTCGCAAGGCTGGTGCTCGGGAATCGTGCACTCGCACTCGGTTCCGCAGGAGTCGGTCGTCTCCGGGTTCGCGCTGTCGCCGTCCCCCACGTCGAACACCGGTCCAGAGTCCACGGGACCGAACCCCGAGCTGCCGCTGCCGGAGCCGTCGTCGTCCCCGGAGGTGCCCTGAGCGTCGGTGCCGCTGTCGTCGGTGTCGCTGTCGGCCTTGCCGAGGGTCCCAAGGCCGATTCCACCAGAAGCATCCTGAGCTTCCTCGAAGTCGCCGCATCCCACCAGGAGCCCCAGCCCCAACACGCTCGCCATCGTCTTCGCGCTCATTCTTCGGTCCCCCATGTGATGTGCGAACAGACACCAAGAAGGGTCCCGAACCCGCGAAAATGCGGTCCGAACCGGACGTCGGGCCCCTTCGTTGGTAGAAGTGCCGTGCATGATCGCCCGCCTCGGACTCGCCGCCAGCCTCATGCTCGTGGCCTGTGATGGCGCCCCGCCGGTCGACGCTCCTGCCAAGCCTGCGGCCAAGCCGCACCCATCGCCGCCTCCGGCCGCCGATGCCAAGTCCGCGACCGACGCAAAACCGAGCGGCACGTGCACCGACTGGTCCAAGCAGGACCTCTCCGACCGCGCGCCGCTTCCCGAGAGCCGCTATCGACGGACATTGGAGCAGGCGTGGACCCTCGTCCTCGAGAAGCACTACGACCCAACTTTCGGATGTGTGGACTGGCCGGACGCCCGCGTGCGTTACGGAGCCAAGCTGGCCAAAACAAGAGACCAGACCGAGGCGTTTGCGGTGATCAACGAGATGCTGGACGAGTTGGGCCAATCCCACGTGAAGCTGTTCTCTGGGGGCAGTGACGAGGCGATGGGGCCAGCATCCGTCGGTCTGGATGTGCGCTGGATTCAGGGCAAGCTCGTCGTCGTCGATGCGCCCGCCGACTCCGCCGTCAAGCCCGGAGCCGTGCTCGACAAGGTCGCCGGCACGCCCGTGTCCGAGCTGACGGACCGCGCGGAGCAGCGTACAGAACGGGCGGCCGAGTTTGCGAGCGTCACCGCTCGGCTCGCTGCCGCCAAACTCTCCTGCGCGGCCCCCGGGGAAGCTCGGACGGTCACCCTCCAGGGCGACGCCGAGCCCACCTCGCTGTCGTGCGTCGCCGACGCGTCCGAGACGATGTCGCTGGGCAACCTCACCGATGTGCCGGTTCGCGTCGAGCATCGGATGGTCGAGGGCACGACCGTGGGTGTGCTGGGATTCAACGTGTGGATGCTGCCGATGCTTCCCAAGTTGCAGGCAGCGCTGGCCGACCTTCGCGCCCAGGGCATGACCGCGCTCGTGCTCGACCTGCGCGGCAACCCCGGTGGCGTGGGTCCGATGTCCGTCTCCCTCGCGCGCAGCCTCCTGACGGAGCCCGGAAGCTTGGGCAAGCTCGAGATGCGGGAGTTCACCCAGGAGTTCAACGTCACCCCCAGCCCCGACCCGTTCTCTGGGCCCGTGGCCCTTCTCGTCGACGAAGGCACCGCCAGCACGTCGGAGATTTTTGCGGCTGGCATGCGCGATCTGGGTCGCGTCTCGATCTACGGCAGCGGCCCTTCTGCGGGCGCGGCCCTCCCCTCCCTCATCGAGCAACTCGACGGGGGTGCACTCTTCCAATACGTCGTGGGCGACTATCACTCGCCCCAGGGCGTGCTCGTCGAAGGGCTCGGTGTCGCCCCCGACCACATCGTTCCCGAAACCGTAGCCGACTTCGCCGCGGGCAAAGACCCCGTCCTCGAGGCGGCTGTCGCCGATCTGAAAGGTTCATGATGCGCCGATCCACTCCCATGCTGTTCACCGCCGCCTTGCTTCTCGGAGGCTGTACCGAGGCCACCACCAGCAAGCCGGCAGACGACGAAAACGTCGCAACCGCGCCGCCAGTTGTGAAGTTGCCGCATCCGGACGACGAGCAACCGGCGGAGGACCCCCCCGAAAACGCTTTCCCCGCTGCAGCCGACTTGCTCGCCAAGTCGGTCGAGGCCGTGGGCGGGAAAGCGAAGCTCGAGTCGGTGAAGAGCTTTCACCTCGAGGGAACCATCGGCGCCCCCAAGCAGAACCTCACCGGAAAGGTCGAGACGTGGTGGAAGGGCGGCGATTTCTACATGGTCCAGACCATCCCGGGGCTAGGAATCAACCGCAGCGGGAAGAAGGGCGACCTCATTTGGGCAGAGGAGCCGATCAACGGCCTGCGCAAGCTCGAGGGCAAAGAAGCCGAGCAGCACATGTGGGCCAGCAGCCTGCTTCTCACGGCCGATTGGCGCGATTTCTTCGAGACGGCCAAGACCGTCGCCGAGCGGACGATCGACGGCAAGAAGGCCTACGACATCGAGCTGAGTGCCAAGTCCGGCGCGGTTCTCACCGTCACCATCGACACGAGTAGCTACCTGATGGTCGAGCAGTCCTTCAAGGTCTTCAGCCCGATGGGGTCGATGCCGGTCACGATTCGCTCCACCGACTACCGTGAAGTCGAAGGGATGAAGATCCCCTACAAACAGGTCACGGATGCCTCGATCATGGAGCTCACGCAGGAGCTCAGCGTCGTCGAGCTCAACGCCGAGGTCGATGAAGCCAACTTCGCGATGCCGACCGAGGACGTCCCCGTGGTGGACGCCAAGGATCCAGCCAGCATTGGCACGGTGCCGCCACCCGCGGAAAAGCCCGCAGGTGACAAGCTCCCGGCCGCTCCAGCCAAGAAGAAGTGAGCGGCTGCTAAGGCGTCGAGACCAGGACCGTGATCAGCTCGTCGGACGTCGAGCCGACCACGATATCGGGAATCCCATCGTCGTTGACGTCGCCCGAAGACAGCGAATCTGAGGGCGCGCCCACGTTGATGTCGACCCTGTCGCCAAACGTGCCATCACCGTTGCTCGGAAAGATGCTCACGATCGCCTGGTTGCTATAGACGGCGATCACGTCCGGAATGTCGTCGTTGGTCACGTCGACCACATCGGTTCGAACCGCCAAAGCGCCGTCGGGCGTTTCGAGCGAGACCGCAGACTCGAACGATGCGGTACCCGTGGCCACAAGAGTGAGGATCTCATCACCGTTTGCGACGGCAACGTCGTCGTCACCATCATCGTTGAAATCGCCGGCTGCCACCCCAAACGCACCATCGGTCGTGGTGCTCACGGTCAATGATTGACCGAACTCTCCGGTGCCATCGTTGACCGCAATGCGGACCTGCTCATTTCCGGAGACGACCGTGAAGACGATGTCGTTGAAACCGTCACCGGTGAAGTCCCCCAGCGCAACATCGGCGCCAGGAAGGCCTCCGGTCGAGACGGTGTCGCTGATCATGAACAGCCCATTGCCCTGCGAGACCAACGCCCGAATCAGCCCCGACTCGGTCCCATGGATCGTCACAACATCGGCATTGTCGTCTCCGTTGAGGGCCCCCGCGGCGAGGTTGACCGGAGAGGCTCCCACGGTCGTCGGGGTTGCCTGCAGCGAGAAACTCCCAGCGCCGTTGCCCAACGACACCGATAGAGTGGTGTCGAAGTTGCTGGTGCAGACGTGGTCGAGCACGTCATCGCTGTCGACGTCGGCGAGTTCCATCTGATCGCAGAACACCGTCTCATCGGCGAGTTCGGGACCAAACGTCCCGTCTCCGCCGCCGAGACGAACGACGATCTGATCGCCGTACAGGTACAGCAAGTCCACGTTTCCATCCCCGTTGACCTCACCCACTCGGGGCGAATAGCCGATGTCTCCGGCGTTGAGCACCGCAGCGTCGTCGAAACACACCTCGCCCGGTGCGGGAACGCCATCTCCACACTCGATGGGGAGCGGATCGCCAGTCGAGGACGACACGTCTCCGGACTCGGAACCGGTCGTGGTGGACCCGGAATCCGTGTCGGTCGCGGTGATGCCAGTCGGGTCTTCCGTCGTGGACGTCAGAGAGTCCACGGTGGTCCCTGTGGTGGTTGAGGTCGGACTGCCCGTCGGGCTAGTCTCGGTCGAGGCGACCCCGGTGCTTCCCTCGGTATCCGTCGCCATCGCGGACGGATCGTCGTCCGGGTTGAAGCATCCGGCACACAGGACGAGAAAAGCCAAGGGCACGGAGACGCGAACGTGCATCCACGGAGCCTATCGGTGCCGCCACGGCCCGGCAACGCAACCAAACCGCAGCCCCATGAGACTTTCTCGCTGTGACACTGGAAGAGAGCCCCGCAGCGGTGTCCAACCCTCGATGGGTTGGGCCGAGTCGCACTCGAAGAACGCTGGAATCGCTGTAGCTGCCGCTTTGTTGCTGCTTGGGGGCTGTGACGGTGGGAGCAACAACGACGGCACCCAGGCGAGTGTCGGGACCCTGGGCGGGCTATCGAGCACCGGAGGCGGGACCGGCGACGCTGAAACAACCGCGAACCCCTCCGGGGGATCCGGTGACGACGACTCTGGCGGCTCGAGCGGCAACGACGGGCCCAAGTTCGACCTCGGAGCCGCTACGTCGGGCGAGATTCCCGAAGAAGAGGAGTGCGCCGCAGTCAGCGAGGCGGCGGAGCTGGTTCCCCTGCCCGCCGACATCATCGTGGTGGTCGACAACTCCGGCTCGATGACGTTCGAAGCCGGCGAGATCCAAGACCGTCTCAACGACTTCAGCCAGCAGATCATCGACAGCGGCATCGACGTGCACGTGGTCCTGATCTCGAGCTACCCCAACCAGGGCAACGGGATCTGCTTGGACCCCCCCTTGGGCAACGGCGGCTGTCCCAACGACGACAACAACCCGCCGCTGTTCACCCACGTCAACCAGTCGGTGAGCAGCCACAACGCGTGGGCCCGCGTCCTCTCCACCCATCCGCAATGGGCCGGCGCAATCCGTGAGGAGTCCTCCAAGCACATCTTGGTCGTCACCGATGACACGTCCGACATGTCGCTGGAGGCGTTCGACACCGGGTTCCTCGGGCTCGACCCCTCGTACGCCGGCTACCTGCAGCACTCGGTTGTCTGCCACTCCAACTGCGCGAGCGCAGCGGGGATCGGAAGCCGCTACATCAACCTCTCCGTGCAAACCGGGGGCGTCGCTGCCGACCTGTGCGACCAGGACTTCCAGTCCGTCTTCGATGTGCTGTCCACGGAGGTGATCGGTGGTACCCAGCTCGCGTGCGAGTTCGAGATCCCCGAGCCGCCCAACGGCGAAGACTTCGACCCTGACAAGGTCAATGTGGACTTCGACGACGGCCTCGGCGGAACGTTTCCGATTCCGCGAGTGGCGAGCGCGGCGGAGTGTGCAGGGGTCGTCGACGGCTGGTACTACGACAACCCGGTCGCACCCACGATGATCGTGATGTGCCCGCAGACCTGCGAAAAGGTGCAGGTTGCGAAGAACGGGTCGATCAACATCGCGTTCGGCTGCGAGACCATCGTCCCAGGGTAGAGCTGGCAGCCAGCCCTCCGCGCTCTCGGACACGCGCACCCACAGGCTCGAGGCTGGCGAGGAGACCCCAGTGGCCGAGCTGCAGACGCTGGTTCGCTTCTTTCGCCGCTACGTCGACGCCCGTCACCACGCATGTTCGCCGTGGCCGCCATGAACTTCTCGTCGATGCTGCGCCAACACATCCACAAGGAGGCAGAGACGATGGACGAGGGGGAGAAAGCGGAGATCTTGGCGGCCCTTCGGCGACTCGGCTGACGCGAACCGGCCTCGCAGTGACCCATGGGACATCGTCGAGACTCGGAGTGACGCATCCCCAACCTCTTCGACCTCAAACGCCATCGAAAGTGGCACGCCGCTGGCAGGTGGGGATGTCATGCGCAGCCTTCCTGACCACGCCTCGTCGTTCGCCTCGGCACTCGCCGGGCTCTGCTTGTTTGGCATCGCGGGGACCGCCCACGCAGCAAGCTCCGACCCCTGCGAAGTCCCGCTCGTCCCCGATCCTTCGGACGCCACCTACGAACTCAAGGTCTGCATCCAACAGATCAATGACGGCGAAGCTTCGGAGATCGTGTTCGAAGGGCCGCAGTCGTACCTGGTGAGCGTCCCCCTCCAGATCGAGCGGGATGTCGTGATTCGTGGCGTGGGCCAGGTTCTCAAGGCCGATTCTTCGTTCTCCGGAACGTCGATGCTGGAGGTCGGTGCGATTTGCCCCGGACCCAACTGCGGGACGCCAGCCAAGGTCAGGATCCAGGGGCTCGAGCTCTCGGCGAAGGGCGAGCCCGACGTTCGCGGCATCGATCTTCAACCCAACAACACCCTGATCCTTGAGGAAGTTCTCCTCCACGATCTCTCAACCCAGACCTCCGGTGGCTGCATCCGCGCCCAGGCAGCGTCGTCCGTTTTCATGGAGGGCGGCAGACTCGAGGACTGCTTCGCCAGCAACAACGGGGGCGCAGTGTTCACGGAGGCCGAGGAGACATTCATCGACGAAACCCGGATTCGGCGAAACGAAGCGACGTTGGGAGGCGGCGTGTACTTTGGCGCCACGGGTACCTTCATGCGAAAGCTTCGGCTGTGGGAGGCCACACTCTCCGACAACGTCGCGGACCGAGGCGGAGCCGTCTACACCCAGCAGGGGTCGCATCTCCACACCGGGTTCGACGACTCGGTGGTTCGGGACAACGACGCCACCGAGCAAGGAGGCGGCCTGTACGGAGGCGCGGACATCCGGGACTCCACCTTCACAGGGAACACCGCAGGTGAAAACGGCGGCGGAGCACTGCTGCGGACCGCATCTCAAGTTGTGCGCTCCACCTTCCGCGCCAATGAGTCGTGGCGTGGAGGCGGGATCTCGGTCCTCGTCGTGACCAACGAAGACGTGGACATCGTGGGCAGCACCTTCGTCGCCAACCAGGTCGGGACCATCTACCCAGGAACCCCATGGGGGGCAGGCGTCCTCGTCTCGCGCGGCATCAACCCACCGCCGAGCAGCACGACCTTCATTCGCAACAGCACATTCTCGGAGAACGTCGCATCCGGGAACGGGATTGGTGGCGGACTGGGAGTGAGCGGCGCAACGGTCGTGGCTGAACACCTCACGTTCCTGTCTCTTATACACATCTGACGCT
>OJGU01000468.1_pt1 | contig 23848 bp, 18 predicted proteins | sample 1594741 | NCBI WGS metagenome assembly OJGU01 (sample SAMN05416841, study PRJEB24817) | seawater metagenome | isolation source: Sea water | place: Canada:Atlantic | collected 2013-07
ACGAGATGTAGAGAGGTCTCGTGGGCTCGGAGATGTGTATAAGAGACAGGCAGACGATAGGCGTGAGGGTTGTTCGGGATCGCCGACTGAAGCGTGACGACTCGATCGCCGAGCAAGGCGACGTTGCGGAGGTCGGCCGTGCCGGCTTTCTCGTACTGACTCAGTAACTCCTCCCCGACATCGAGCAGCAGCCCGAGGTACCGGGCATCGGAGTTGCCGAGCGCCGCATACCCGTCGATGTCCGCCCGCATCCGGGCGATCACAGGCTCGAGCGCTCGAACGGTGCCTTGCGCATCGTCCGCGGCGATGGACGGCACGATGCTCGACATCGCCATCATCGCCCGCGTGCCGATCGCGAGCTGGTAGTACTCCGCATCGCCGTTCTTCAGGCCGGCTTGCGCGTCGATGATGCGATGGGCACCGCCGAAGTCGAAGGCGGTCTCCACCGCGTGGAGCGCCAGGCCTCCGACCGGACGCGCGTCCTGTGGGAACGCGGAGCGAAGCGCTTCGAACTCGGCCTTCGCGGGCGCGTACCGCTCAAGCTTCAACATGGCATGCGCGCGTTCCAGTCGGCTCTCCAACGTCGTCGCGTCGGCGAGTTCGACGATGCGGCGAGCGAGGACCGCCTCTTCTTGGACGTCGTCACTTCCCTCCGCCCCGGCCGCAGCGCGCAGGGCTGCCTCACCGCAAGGGACGTCGAGGCCCGCAAGACAAACCCGAGCCAGGTCGAGCTGCTCCTCCGCCGAAGCCAGCGTGCCTCGACGCTCGAGGGCGAGCTTGGCCGCCGGGACCGTCCAGTCCTGCCCCGTGCCGCGCTCCGCCTTCGCGGCGGCGAGCAATGCCGTTGGGACCGCGTCATGCTCGGGAGCGGTTCGCAGCAGCTGAGCCACGGTCCGGCGATGAAGCGGGCCCGCAGCTCGCATCGCGCCCTGCACCACCCCGCCGAGTTGCTGCAGCTGCTCCGCGTCCGAAGGACCTACGCCTTCGGAAACAGCGACATTGGCGAACATCGTCAGGAACTGCCCGAAGGTGCTGCGATCGTTCGCAAGCATCGGGATGTCCACGGCGCGATAGGCCCGCTCGAGCCGCGCGAGAGCATCAGCATCGGGAGCGCCACGCTGCGCCGCCTGCTCGGCAAGAACAACGGATCGCGCTCCGGAGCGAATGAGGAACACCATCGAGTCGTCGTCGTCGATCCCGGCCTCCACTCGAGCTTTGACCTGCGCCTGCTCGGCCGCCGACTGTTCCAGAAGCGCCGCCGCTGATGCGGAGGGATTCGCCTCCAGCCCGATGAGTCCGTACATCCACGGAGGCAGTCCCTCGGAGAGCGGAGCCTGAGCACCCGGGTCGATTCGGTCCGCGATCTCACCGAGCGTTAGCCCCGCGGGCACAGACGCCGATGCGACCAGCTCAGGATCCTGCGGTGGTGCTGGACGGCACGCGGTCACAGCCGCAGTTGCGGCCAGAAACGCCAAGCTCCGAACGTGGGTGATCCCCTTCACCGCCGCAGTGTACCGGCGATGCTGCCCTCAGGGTGCCGTCTGCTGGCTGCTCGACTCGGGTGCAGCCTCACCGCGCAGCTGATGTTCGAGCACGTGCGACAGCGGATACACCGAAACGCCGGCCTCGAGCAGCTCGGGAAGCTTCGAAGCCAACACCTCGTACATCTCTGCCGACGGGTGTCCGATCGCAACGGTCGGGCCGAGCTTCGAGAGCCGGGCAGCCTCCTCGAGCTGAGCCGCGATCGCCTCCGCAGACGTGTCGTGGTCGAGGAACACCTGTCGGGAGAGCGCGGGCACCTGCGCAGCCGCAGCGGCGGCGATTCCCTGGGTGTCGTGGTGCGTCCGGGAGTCGAGGAAGAACAGTTTCCGCTCGCGCAGGACCTTCATGACCGCATCCATTGCGGCCCGGTCAGCTGTCAGCCGAGAGCCCATGTGGTTGTTGATGCCGACCGCAGCGGGGACGTTCTCCAACGCGGCCACGGTCTTGCGACGAATCGTCTCGGCATCATCGGTGCTCAGCAGGAAGGTCTCCTTCGCCTCGTCGCCTTCGCGCATCGCCTTCGCATCGGCAGGCTCCATCGGCAGATGAAGCATCACCTCGCGGTAGCGCCGACGGTCGGCGTCCAGCCGGAGCTGCGTCCCGGCAGCGTAGACCGACCCGGGCAAGACCGAGAACGTGAGCCGGTAACGGAGCGAGACCAGCTTTTCAAACAGATGGAGTTCACGCCCGACGTCGTCGATGACGATCGCGAGATGCCCGTCCGCCTCAGCCCAGGGCAGGCTCTGGTCCCCATGGTCCTGTTGCCACTGCCGGGTGTCGCGCACGACGAACGCCGCGGCCCGCTGCATGGCCTGAGCGTCTTCGGGCAGCCCGCGGGGGGCTTGCGGAGGGCGCGGCGCGATCCAGAACAGCACGAGCGCAGCTGCGATCCACAGCGGGAGTCCCCAGCTCGGCTTCTCGTCGCCCACCGCCACCTTGGTATCACCCCTGCCAGGCCCCGCCCAAGCTTTCGGGGTCAGGCCACCGAAACGCTACTCGCGGCCTCGGAACAGGGGCCACAGCAGCTCGTTCTTCCACGACCGAGGAGCTTCGTCCTCGACCCCGTACGCCTCGGGGTAGGTCCGCGTGATCCGGGCCGTCCCAAACAGGACGTCCCACAGGAACAGCAAGTTGCCGTAGTTGCCGGCGTAGAACGTGGCCGGATCTTCGGCGTGACGCCCGTGATGGGCATTGTGCGTCGCGGGCGTCGAGATCAGCCGCTCGAGGACCCACATGAGCTTGGCCCCGACCCGGTTGCGGTACAGCGGCTCGTCCCAGCGAACGCTGGAGTGCGCGCCCACGATCACCGCCATCTTCACCACGACGTACACGGCGTACACCGGCCCGAAGCCGAGGAAGACAAGCCCCGCCGAGAGCCACAACCCGGGCATGAGCCAATAGTAAAAGACGTTGTTGCGGTAGACGATGCGGACGCTCATGTAGCCCGCGGTGTGGTGCGCCCGATGCAGATGAAACAGCCATGGGACCGCATGGTTCGCCCGGTGCCACCAGTACTGCGTCATGTCGTCGGCGACCAGCAGCACCCCAAGCATGGCCCACCAGGGCCACGACGCCCACGCATCGCGCAGCTCGGGCAGCAACGCAGAGCCGAGCGCATCCACCAGCCAAAGGATGCTGGGGACCGTGAACGCCATGATGCTGACCGTCGAGACGACCTCGATGACCAGGTCCCGGGGTCGGGTCTGTCGATTGAGGAAGCGTCCGCGGAGCAGTTCGAGCAGCGCGAAGGCGACGAAGATCGCGGTGATGAAGAGCTTGTAGTCCGACGCCTCTGAGGTGGTCATCGACCGTCCTTGGCGCTCACGCGCTCCCACGCCTTGAGGTGCTGCACCGCGCGGCGCAGTTGTACGTCGTCCGCCGCCGCGATCTCAGCCTTCGACGCGCTCGCCAGCGACGGAGAATCGCGCCCGAAGTCCTCCGGCTCGAGATGCCGCGGGCTCTCGCGCTCGGGCCGAATCTCGGGCCGGGAATCGATGTCGACCTGTGCGCCCGGCTCCGTCGCGCCCACAAACACATCGGGCATGATTCCGCTGGCCTGAATCAGTCGGTCATCCGGCGTGTAATAGAGCGCGGTCGTCAGCTTGAGTAGGCTGCCGTCGCTCAACTCGAACGGCGCCTGCACGGACCCCTTGCCGTACGTACGCTCGCCAATGATGAGCGCACGCTGGTGATCCTGCAGCGCGCCCGCAACGATCTCGGATGCGGAGGCCGACCCCTTGTTCACGAGCACGACGAGCGGGATAGGGTCGAGCGTGGTCACGCGCCGCGCCCGTGCCTCGTCCAGCACCACACCACGCCGACCCCGGGTGCGGACGATCGCCCCTTCGGAGACGAACAGATCCACAATGCGAATCGCCTCGTCCAACAGGCCGCCACCGTTGTCGCGCAGGTCCAAGACCAAGCCGCGCAGCCCGGCCTCGCCAGCTTCTTTTTGCAGAGCGAGCACGCCGTCCTTGACGTCCGCGGCCGCATCCTCGGGGAAGTCCCGCAGCCTCAGAACGCCGATGCCTTCGCCGAGCGAGCGAACCTCGACCGGTGGTGTGTCGATGATCGCGCGCGCCAGCTCGACCGTTCGCTTCACGCCACGAACGGGATCCTCCACGGTGAGCTTCACGGTCGTCCCGGGCTCGCCCCGAATGACGGTGATGGCCCGCTGCAGATCCACGAACTGCGCGATGGACTGTCCGTTGATCGCCAGCACGCGGTGGCCCGCCGCGATGTTGGCCTTGTCGGCGGGGCCCCCGGGAATCACGTCGCGCACGTCGAGGAATCGCTCCCCGTTGCTCTCCCGGCCCAGGACCACCACCATCCCGATGCCCCCGAACGCACCTTCGATATCTTCACGGAGCAGCTTGGCGTCTTGGGGAGGCAGAAACGAAGTGTGGGGGTCGAGCTCCGAGACCAGCCCACGCAATGCGGCGTAGACGATGGCCTGGTCGTCGACCGGCCGCACGTAGTACTGCTCGATGATCGCCAGCGCTCGGGCAAACATATCGAGCTTGGCGTAGCGCGAGTAGCTTGGCGGGGCGGCGGTCGGCTCCGGGTCCGATGCCACCGCGACGCTTCCGGTCGCTCCCACCACCACGCCGATAGCCAACATGCTGGCGCCGAACGCTACGCTACGAAGTCGGGAGGTCACGGCGAGCAGTGTAGCTCCAGATCGCGGCCCCATGCGGAGCGCCGATACGGGTTTTTGCGGGGGCTAGGCGTTCCCTTTGACGTACGGCACAGCTCGGCGGATGGCCGACTTTTTTCTGGATCTTTCGTGGGGAGCCCGCCGGTCTTTTTCGAGTGCGCCGGCCCCAACGGGAGCCTAGGCTTCGCTCGTACCCTGCGCGTGCGCGTCACCGTGAGGCCGAAGTCCCCTGTGCCATGAACCCCGTCGCGCTCGCCATTCCGGCTTTTCTGATCCTGATCGCGGTTGAGGCGCTGATCGGTCGGGCCCGACGCCGCTCGGTGTATCGGTTCAACGACGCGGTCGCCAACCTCGGAATCGGCGTCTCCAACCAGGTGCTGAGTTCACTGTTCACCGGCGCCCTGAGAACCGCCGCGTACGTGTGGGTCTACCTCGAGTTCCGAGTGTGGGACTTCGAGACACTCGGCCTGCCGCTCGCGGTGCAGTGGGTTCTCGGCTTCCTGGGCGTGGACTTCCTGTTCTACTGGTGGCACCGCGCAAACCACCGAGTCAGCGTGCTCTGGGCGGCCCACGTCGTCCACCACCATGGCGAAGACTTCAACCTGGCCGTCGCGCTGCGCCAACCGTGGATCATCCGCACCACCGCGCTGCCGCTGTTTCTGCTGTTGGGCGTCGCCGGCGTTCCGCCGCACATCTACCTGCTGTCGATCGCGCTGAGCAGCCTGTACCAGTTTTGGATCCACACGGAGTTGGTCGGTCGTCTGGGTCCCCTCGAGTGGGTGCTCAACACGCCCTCCCACCACCGGGTCCACCACGCGATCAACGGGGAGTATCTCGACCGAAACTACGGCGGTGTGTTCATCGTGTGGGACCGGCTCTTCGGCACCTTCGCACAGGAGCAGACCCAACCCGTCTACGGCACCGTCGCGCAGGTCACCAGCTTCAACCCGCTGTGGCTCAACTTCTACTACTTTGCGGAACTCGGCCGTCGAAGCTGGTCGTTGCCGGACTGGCGCGACAAGCTGAAGGTCTGGTTTGCGCCGCCGGGTTGGACGCCGGACGGTGGGGCTGCAGTGCTCTGTGACGAGCAGGTCCGCTCCCGCGCCGAACACAAGTACTCCGTAGACTGCACGCCCCCCCGCGTGAAGGCGTACATCCTCGTCCAGCTGCTGGTCTCCGTTGGCGTGGTCGCAGCCCTGCTTGTGTCGCTCGAGACGCTCTCCCCATGGGTCATCGGTCTGACCGGCTCTTGGGTCCTGCTCGCAACCATCGTCTGGGGCGGCCTGTTCGAAGGCAAGCGATGGGCGTGGCCGCTGGAGCTCGGCCGGATGCTCGCCGCGGCGGCCATCTTGCTGGTGGCCCAAGCCGGGTAGCCACACTGCGGCCCGCTTCGAGCGGCCTTCATCCGGCGTGCTACGTTCGGTCGTCGGTTCCATGGCCAAACCCCAACCCCGCGGCCACTTCCCGACCACGCGCTGGTCGATGGTGCTGAGCGCAACCCGCGAGGGTGATGTCCCGCGGCGCGCGTTGAACGAGCTGTGCGGCGACTACTGGTTGCCCCTGTTCGCCTACTTACGGCGGACCGGCATGCCGATCGCCGACGCGGAGGACACGGTGCAGGGCTTCGTCTCGACCCTCCTGGCCGGACCCGCGATGGCCGGTGTCGACCCGGGGCGCGGGCGCTTCAGATCCTACTTACTAGGCGCCCTCCGCAACTATCTCTCACGAATCAACGCCCGTGAGCGCGCGGCCAAACGGGGCGGCGGGGCCACCCCCATCCCGCTGTCGACCACCTCTGATCTCGAGCGAGACATCGAGATCCCGGACGACCGCACTCCGGAAGGAGCCTACGCGTACGCATGGGCGATGGCCCTGCTGCGTCGCACCGAGCACCGCGTCGCGGCAGACTACGACGACCAGGGGAAGCAGGCGCTGTTCGAGGCGCTCCGCCCCACGCTGCTCTCCGACGACCCTCCGCCATACAAAGAGCTCGGGGATCGCGTAGGTCTCTCCGAGGGTGCAGCCCGGGTCGCCGCCCACCGCATGCGCACCCGTTTCCGCGCCCTGCTCCGCGAGGAAGTCAGCCAAACCGTGTCCTCCCCAGCAGAAATCGACGACGAGCTTCGGTCTGTGATCTCGGCCCTCTCCGGCTGAATCGTTCGACTTTTTTGGGAGCGAGGGCTCTCCGTGGCCCGGGGGCAGGTCGGGCCCGGTAAACTTTTTTTGTAACGCCCGGGTCGAAAGCGTTCAGGACCCAACATGACGAAATCTTCCGTCGCCCTCGCCCTCGCCCTCGGCACCACCGGCGCCCTCAGTGGCTGTGACGTCGAGCCTGACTCCGCGCTCGCCTACGACACCGTGGCCCGGGTCGAACTCGATGCGCTGCAAGCCTCGTCGTGGGGCAAGGAGATGCTCGGCACGGGGAACATCGACGTCGACGTCGACGGGTCCGACGCCTGCGGAACCTTCGTGAAGTCGGCAAAGACCCTCACCGTCGGGACGGGCAGCGACCGGATCGAAGTCTACGTCGAAGGCAAACTCGACGCCGATGCGGCCGAAGACTGCGCCGACACCCTGGAGAAGGAGCTCAGCGCGAAGAAACCCGACGATGGTGAGAAGCCCCAAGTCCTGCGCGCCGAGTTGGTCGCCGATGGCGTGTTCGCCTTTGTCGTCGGCCCTGCTCCCCTGCCGCGCCCCTCCCGAGCCCGACTCAAGGACCTTCTGGACGCCGACCCCAGCCCCGACGGCAAACCGATGTGGTTCACCACCCGTCCTGGAAGCAAGTCGAAGGAGCTGCAGTACGCCGAAGGATGGATGGACCCGGCGAAGGGCCTGGACGCTCACGTCAGCGTGGAGTTCACCGGCGAGGCGCTCGCGGCGAAATCGGGTGCCGAAGCGACGATGTTCCTGACCATGCTGCGGATGTCGGACGAGATGTCCGACGTCGCCAAGAGCATCGAGCTCAAGACCTCGGGCAACACCATCACCGCAGAGGTCCACGCCACCGAGAAGACGATGAAGAAGCTCGTCGCGCAGTCGAGCGGCGACCACAAGCCGCATGCCAAGATCCGTGAACACCGCGGCAAGCACAGCAAGAACGGCAAGCAAGAGAGCGGCATTTCTTTCTCCTTCAGCACCGACGAGGACTGATGAGCGAACAGCCTCCCGACGCCGCCGGATCCCCGGCCGCCCTCCTGGCGCTGGGCCTCGGCCCAGTTGGGACGGAATCTGTCGCCAACATGGACGAGGATGACCTGTCTTCGTTCCTGTGCGCCATGCCCGACCTCGAGCTGTATGAATGCCTGGGGCGGGGCGGCATGGGGCGCGTCTATCGGGCTCGACAACTCCGGCTGGATCGTTTCGTCGCCGTCAAGCTCATGAGCGCCGAGCTCTGCGAGGACCCCGAGTTTCGGGAGCGGTTCGAACGAGAAGCGCGTGCGCTCGCCCGGCTCGACCACGCGGGCATCGTTCGGGTCCACGACTTCGGCGAGGTCGGGGGCACGTTCTTCCTGATCATGGAGTACGTCGAGGGCACCAACCTCCGGGAGCTGATCCTCGGCGGTGTCGAACCGCAGACCGCAGTGCGACTGATCTCCCAGCTGTGCGACGCGTTGGCCTACGCCCACGAACGCGGCGTCGTGCACCGCGACATCAAGCCCGAGAACGTCCTCATCAACCTCGATGGCGCGGTGAAGGTCGCGGACTTCGGGCTGGCAAAGCTTCAGAAGCTCGAGGCGCGCACCCGGACCCACCGCATTGTTGGAACCCCGCAGTACATGGCCCCCGAGCAGCTGCGCGATCCCAAATCGGTCGATCACCGAGCCGACGTATTCGCCATCGGGGTGGTGTTCTACGAGATGCTCACCGGGCAGCTCCCGGTCGGGCGCTTTCCGTCGCCGTCCGAGTTCGGCGAGTGCGACGAACATCTCGACTCGGTCGTACTTCGTGCGCTCGAGTCGAACCGGGAGCATCGATTTCAGGCCGCGAGCGAGATCCGGGTCGCGCTCGAATCCGGGGAGATGACCGCCTCGCACCGGCCTCCGCTGGCGGAACGCACCGGGCTGACCCGGCGTGCGTCGGCATGGGTACTGGGAGGACTTGGGGCCGGCGCGCTGGCAGCGTTGGGCGGCGCCTGGAGCCCGTCTCACGATCCGCACGAAGCCTCCGCGATGCTGGAGCTCCCCACCGCTGTTCACGTCGGCGCGACGCCCTCAACATCGAACGATCCACCGGGCCCTCGCGCGCCCGGACCCCGTGCCGCGAATCGCTGGCCTGCGGTGGAGCTCGCGTCCGTCGATGAGTCCGCCGGGGCGATTCTCGGCATCGATTGGACCGAGCTCCAGCAGGCACCAGGGCTCGCTCCCCTCATCGATGCCATGCGGAGCGACCCCACCTGGAAACGCTGCGGGGAGGTGGTGCTGGCGCGGACCCACAAAGTCGTGTTGGCACTCGATCCCGGCCGGAACTTCGGAGAATTCCTCATCCACGGAGACTGGGACCCGTCCGACATCGAACCGTGTCTGCGCGTCCTCGCCTCACAGGGAAAAGATGGGGGGAGCGTGTCGATCCGCCGCGCCGCAGTGGGGCCCTACCTCGAATACACCGTGACGCGCGAAGGGGCTGACCCCGCGATCGTGAGCGTCGGCCAAGAGGACAAACGCATCCTGGTCAGTGTCGGCGCGAGTCGGACCGAAGCCGAGATCCGAGAACGGCTCGAACGACAAGGCTCGAACGATGTGGTCTCGCGCATCGCACCGAGCACCGATCTCGACGCACCGATCTGGGCGATCGGTGATCCCTTTCCGTCCACGTGGCACCCCTCGATCGCCGGACTCTCCGGTCACCTCGACGTGTGGCAAGGCGTCGAGGCCAGCGTCGTCCTGCGGTTCTCAGACGAAGCAGAAGCGATTCGGGCATCGAAGGTCGTCGAGGGCTACGCCACGGTCGCCTCCACGTTGGACGACGAACTCGAGCTCGCTGTCGAGACTCGCCGGGAGGACAGACAGCTGTTCGTGAGCGCCACGATGAACCTCCCGGACCAGCTCGGAGGCTCGATGAGTGTGAGATCGGTTGGACCGACCGAGAACACCCTCGGCCTGTCGTTCAACGTCAACCACGCGGTCGACTGACGCCCGCTCACGCACCCAGGCGCGCAGCAACCCAAGCGTCGAGGCCTCCGTCGCGCTCGGCAGCATCGAGCTCGTCGATCGCAGCAATGCTCAGTCCCTTGGGCTGCAGCGCGCGATACACGGAGAGCACCCCTCGGTAGCCCCCGACCGGGCTGTCCTCGGCTTTCCCGGCGACCAGCTGCGTCCGAACGTTCCCGGCGATGTAGCCGGCAAACAGCATCGACGACGCCCACTTTGGGATGGCATCCCCCGTCGCGACACCGTCGGTGTGTGGCGCCAGCACGACCCGGACCTCCGGGCTGTCGGTCATGAACCGAACGATGGGCGCCGGGTCGACCGCCTCCGGCATCGCCAGGAACGCATCGCAGAGATCGATCACATCCCGCAGCTCATTCGGCGAGTTTTCGGCCGAAGACCCGCGGCCGGTGGCGCAGGATGGGACCGAGAGCAGAACCGGGAAGACGAGCGCTGCGAGCCAACGGCGAGACACGGCCGTAGGGGACCACGGGGATGCTCGGAGCGCCAGCATTGGGGGCCCGACGGACGAACGAGGACAATCGGCGGCCGGGGTGTAGGGAACTCTGGTCGACAGACGTTCGGTCCACAGCGTATGAGGCACATCGTGAAGAGACTGGCCCTCGCCCTCATTTCCCTGGCGGGCTGCAGCGCAGGCGGAGCGGCAGAGCGCGTGAGGCCCGACGACCCGACGTACGCGCAGGCGATGGACGTGGAGTTGGAGTTCGGGGAGCGACCGCGGGTCCTGGTGGTCGACTGGGACGCGGAGACCCGCGTCGATCTCGAGGTCGCGATGAAGCGCGGCGTGGCGGTGATGGCACTGGATGCGCAAGGGCCTCACCTCCTGGACTGCAACATGCCCGGCGACTACACGTTCATGGGCGCCACCCGGAAGGAGCGAGTGGTTCGGCTGCTCAACGGGAGCGAAGTTGCCGCCAACTTGCCGCTGCGAGGGGCAGGGATCGCCGCCAGCCTCGAGGGAGAATTCTCGCGCGGGGCGACCCTCGATGTGGCGCTCTCCATGGTCGGAAAGACAACCACGGCAGCCCGGCGTGCGAACCGTAGCCAGCTACGAGGCGAGTGCGAGGGCGCGACCCACATCGTTCGCAGCGCAACGCTGGGCGCGTTCGCGATGTCGACCGGCACGCAGTCCAAGATTCGAACCGCCGCCGAGCTGTTCGACTACGGAGCCAAAGCGGGGAGCGAGAGTTCGCGGGAGATTCACAACACCGACGGAGATCTCGAAGCCTGCAAGACCTCCAGTCCCAACGCGGAAGCTCCACCGGCTCGGTGCGGCGCGCCGCTCCGATTGGAGCTGGCACCGGTCATGGGCGACGCAGACGATTCCCCGGCCGCAGAGGCCCCGGGTCAAACCCGGGCGTGTCCGTCGGGGACCCAACTCCAAGACGAGAAATGCACCCCGGTGACCTCCGACTCCGCGCGGCAATGCGACTGGCGCAATGCCAAGCAGTGCGCCGCGGCATGCGAGCGTGGACACGCGGGTAGCTGCGTCAGCCTGGCGTTCGCGTACGAGCGAGGCGTGGGCGTGGCGATCGACGGGGCCAAGGCTCGCAGCAGCTACGAGCGTGCCTGCGAGCTCGACGACCGCGAAGGCTGTCGTGCGGTGGCCTACTTTCAGGCCCAGGGTATCGGCGGTGCGACCGATCTTCCGACCGCGGTGCGCTTCTATAAGCAGGCCTGCGTCGATGGTGACGCTGCCGCATGCTCGGACCTTGGCGCGCTGTACTCGGGCGGAATCGGGGTCCCAAAGGATCTCGAACTGGCGATCGGTCTGTACCGCCGGGCGTGCAGCGGCGCCCATCCTCGCGGCTGCACCAACCTCGGGCTGGCGTACCTCGCGGGTGATGGGGTTTCCCAGGACAAGGCCGCAGCAGCGGACCTGTTCGAGCGGGCTTGCACCGCCGAGCACCCGGACGGTTGCAGCCAATTGGCCGCGCTCACCCCGGATCCGGCCGCGTCCCTCGCCCTACTCGAGCGAGCGTGTGACCACAGCGGTATGGATGCCTGTGTCGACGCCGGCGCTCGCTACAACACCCGCGGCGAAGAGACTCGCGCCACCGCGCTGTTCGAGCGCGCTTGCGAGCAGAACAACCCCCGCGGCTGCGCGAACCTGGGGCTTCAGCTCCTCGAGGGTCGAGGCACCGCCAAGGACGCTGCCAAGGCCTCCGAGTTGTTCCAGCGAACGTGCGCCGAGAGCCGCATCGGCTGTGACACGTTGGGCGAGATGTACGCGAAGGGGCTCGGCGTCGAGAAAGATCGCACGACCGCACGCGGCCTCCTCGACGAGGCCTGTCGTGCCGGAGACAAGCGCTCCTGCGCCATGAAGCGTAAGCTGAAGCTCTAATTAGTCGTGACGCGAGCGAACTGACGTCTTCAAGAACCCTAGTTACAGGAGACGGCCTCGACACCAAGTTCCCGCCTTGTGCGGAGGACTTCCTCTTGAAGCGCAGCCAGGCCGTCACCAGCCTGCGCGTCGCGAACCCGCGCCCGGTACGCTCGGATTGCTTCGGGCCAGGTCTTGGAGCCGAGGGCTCCCGTCTCGAGGTACTCCGTCGCTCGGACGTCGACGGCGAACTCGAGCGTTTGCTCGATTGGGGGTGCCGGTTGCAGGTGGGCTCGGATTGCCTCGGCGTCGGACGGCCCAACCCGGAGCGAGCCGAGCTTGGTGCACTCGGAGGGGGCGGGCCGTTCCTCAGCCCGGTGGCAGCTGAGCGCGTCCAGCGATGCGAGCAGCGCGATCACTCGGGCTGAATGAGGTCGCACTCGCACGCGCACATCTCCGGCTGGTCACGACACCGAGTGAGTCCCGGCTCAAGCGGTGGGTTGTTGCTGTAGACCCCCCAGAACTCCACACTCCCATCGGCGAGTTCTCGAAACCATCCATCTTTGTAGGTCAGAGCGCTGCAGTCTGCCGAGCCGCCGAGGATGGAGCTCTCCATGACCTCACACCGGGTTTCAAACTCGACGTCACATACACCCGGAGAATCGTAGAGGTAGATATCAACGGGCACGCAGTCCTGCGGCTCGGGCAAGCCGATGTCCCCTCCGTACGGGCACAGGCTGGGATCCGGCCAGGTGCGACAGACCGTTTCGGGGTCGAGCGATCCGGTGCTCGTGCTTGCTCCGGAGGATATGCTGCTGGAAGAGGATTCCTGAGGTTGGGCGGTCGTCGCGGAGTTCGAGCTCGATGCCGAGACCTCTGCCGCGGTCGACGACGAGGGCATGCCGATGGAACTCGTCGTCCCAGTATCCGAACCTGCATCTCCGTCCTTGTCGCAGGAGAGAGCCAGCCCGCCAAGCATCATCGCAAGCAGCCGCAGTCTTGATTTAGTTTGGCTCATCATCAACCTCCGAGAAGTACCCACAAACGACCGTCACCGTCTCTGCACCGGCGCTGCTGAGCACCGAGCGGTCCACCTCGACTTCGAGACATTCGCCTTCGATATCGGTCGAGGAGTCTTTGAACGCCACCATTTTTTTGGAGTCAAAGTCCGAGTTCGTCCGCGTGGCGGATACCGAGCCCTGGCCGGGAACGCATTGGCCGCTACCGTTCGGATCGCGAACTCTGGCTTTGAGGCGGAAGCGGCTGATGTCGTCCTTGTTACTCATGTCTTCGTGCTGCAGTGCGACGCACTTCGCGAGTTCGGCCCCGTTGCTCATCGGCCCACCAAACGCGATGAACTTCTGGTCGGGTGTGGAAGCGGTGAACGTCAAGATGCGCCAGTCCCAAGAACCGGGACTCGAGCTCGGCGCGCCAGACTTGAACAGCCGGGCCTTGAACCGCCCGAAGCCAAACAGGTCGTCGGTTCCTGCGCTCTTTTTGCCACCGCCCTCAGCGGCGCGGTCGCCCATCAAGAGCATCAGCGTGTGAAGGCGGCCTGGGCTGGAGATTCCTGTTTGACCAGCATCGAGCCAGCGTGCTTTGAGGACCATGGCGCTCCCTGCCACGATCGGAGTCGCGGCACTCGTCCCGTTCACTCCAGGCCCGGTGCTGGTATCAACGCAGCCGCGAGGCGGAGAATCAGGGTCTGAGCCGGGAGCTCCGAGCAGAGTTCTCGTCGAGTAAGTGATGCCATCCGAAGGGGCAGCGAGGTCGGCGATCGAGAGGGCTCCGCTTCGAACGGTGCCGTTCATTTCGATGTCCGCGCCGCCTCGCGCGGCCTGGAGGTTTGTGTGAACCGGCGCTGTCGCGTAGGGCGAGTTCCGAAGGTCGATTCCGTTGACGGCAAGGACCTTGGGAACGGTAGCGGGGCTCCGTGCCGTGCACGTAGTGATCGTCGTGTTGCCGAGCGCGCTGACAACCAAGACACCATCGTCAAACGCGTTCTCGAGTTCGTCTTCACTCGCGACGAGGTCCGCGGGATCGCACGTCCCCGCCCGGCCGTTTGAGTTGGAAATCACATCGGCCTTCGTGCAGCTCGTCCCGATTCCATGGGCGCACTCGAACGCATCGTCCCAAGCAAACTCGTACGGAGATCCGTCCATGTCGTAGTAGTCAATGTTGACCTCCTTCGCCATACCCGAGGCGCGCCCCTCGAAGCTGTTCGACTCGTGGTCACATGAGCTGACCGGTGAGGAGCAGAGCGGATCGCAGACGTCAAACCCGTCAGCCTGATCCTGAGTGTAGTCGGCGCCGAGCAGCGAGGTCACCATGGCGCCGTGCTGAACGTCGTCGCCGGTGGCGGCGTAGTCGTACGCTGCCTTGGATGTCGGGCTCCCACATCCGAACTTGCACTCGAAGATCTTCTTGAGTCGCTCAGTGCCGCACCCGCCGTTCTCGCCGAAGTAGCAGGAGTCGTCGTTGATGCGGAAGCCCTCAACGACCGCCGCTCTCATCGCGGTCCCGCTCGAGCGCTGGCCATAGAAGCCGCTGTTCCAATACGTCTGCACGTCGCTTCCCTCGCGAGCTCGGATGGCCTTCAAGCTGAGGGACATAGGCTCGAATTTCAGCTCACCGAAGTTCACCTTGCCCAGGTCTTCTCTTTGTACGAGCTCGCTGCCGAGCTGCGGGCTGACGCGGACGGTGACCCAGCCCGAAGACCACCCCACATCCAAGACCTCACCACCCGCCGCGCCGGTGGTGCTTCGCACGGGTTCGCTGAGCTCGAGGAACAGAGACTCTCGCTCTTCGAGGGCCAGTTCGCGATCAGCCTCGGCCTCGATCAACACCGCCAGCGGGAACGAACCCTCGTCGGGAACGAGCGGGATGTCCCAGTCAGGGAACCCGCTCACCTTGATACTGAGCGTGCGCCAGTCATCGTCCGACCCAGACGCAATCCACTCTGAGACCTCCTGTGCCACCACGGGCGGTCCGGCGCGGCTGAGCAGAGGCTCGACCGGCGCTTCGTTCGGTTCGCGGATGACCGCGTACCAGCTCTTCGATGACCCGTCCTGCTCGAACCGCTCGCCGGCGGCTTCATGAAAGAGGAAGGGCTCGTCCACGTACGTCCAGGGTCGCGCGACGCGTTGCCAAGTTTCGAGGTCCAGCGAGCCAGCTTCTTCGAAGCTGGTCACCTCGCCCTTTCCGTCCTTGGTGGTAACCGTCCAGTAGACGAACTCCGCCTCGGCCTCGGTCGTGACGAACTCGAGATCAGGGAGCTCTAGTTCACCGTCTCTGAGGCGCTCGGAACGCCCAGAGGTTTCCACGTCGCAACCGAGCCCCCCCCCGCAACAATGAGCGCTGCGAGCGCCCACTCTACGTGCCTGTACCTGCTCGCTTCCATGCATACCGAGTCTACCGCCGGCCGAACGGCCCTTCACGCTGAAAGTGGTTTGGTTCCGAAAGTCGAAGACCCTCACGACGAAGTGTCCGGACCACTGGACACTTCCGTCCGCAGCGTCAAAGCCTCGACCCTCAGAGCGAGATGTTCGGCGGCTTCCCATCGCCTGCACGCTCGCTTGGACTGCGCCCCTCAAACTGGGAGTTCGACGAGGCGCGGAAACTCTCCGAGCCGCAGCGTCCAACGGCGCCGCGGGCTCGAGCTCTTCCTTGCCGCTTTGGACTCGCCGAGCTAGTCGTCGCTTCGACGCGCGCGCTTGAGATACGCGGTCGGGTCGACCGGCTTCTCGCCATGCCGCAGCTCGATGTACACGCTGCTGCCGAGGCCGTCGTCGAGCGCTTTACTCGCGACTCTCCCGAGCAACGCTCCACCTTCGATCTCTTGGCCCTCTTCCACCGCGATGTCCCAGAGCCTGGCGGTCAGCGTGTACTGGCCGCCGCCGTGGTCCAACACCACGACGTCTTCGTATCCGGGGAGCGCGGTCACCATCACGACGCGCCCGTCGGCCATCGCTTTGACCGGCTCGTCTCGGCGAGCGTGGAGTTCGACACCGTTGCGAATCGATGGGAGGTCGAGCACGCGGTCTGTGTAGGGACCGAAGCGTCCGACCACGCGCCCTTGCACCGGGCGGACAAGCCGCGGGGCACCATCGAGGCCACGCAACGAACGCAACGAGCGCCAGTTGCGTTTGACGTTGCGCAGCAGGACTTTGTGTTCGCGGGTCAGCTCCCCGTCGAGGCGGTCGGCAAGCCGCCGTCGCGACTTCATGGTCGCGCGAAGATCCGGGTTGATCGCGTGTTCGGCCGAGACGAGCGCGTGCTCCTGAACGGCACCGACCATCGTGATCGCACCCAAGGTCTGCATCTCGCGCGAGGCGGCAACCAGCTCTGAGGCCGCGCGTTCTTCGGCGCGGCGGTAGACCTCGAGTTCGCCAAGGTCGTGGCGCACCAAGAACCTCAGCGCACGTCCACGAAGAATACGCGCCTGCAGTTCAGCCTCTCGATCATCATTGCCCGCGCTCTCGAAGGCGAGCCTCGCCACCCCACCACGGGAGAGTTTGTAGAGCGAACGCGCCCGGCTGCGGGCGGTCGCTTCGCGGTCGGTGCGTCGGCCTCGATACGCGTCGAGCCGCCGCATGCTCTCGCGGGCCGCGTGGTCGAGAACCGTGGCGGTGTACTCCAAGCTCGACCGCTCGCGGTCGAGCACGGCCAGAGACTCGGCCAGCTCAGTCGAGGTCTTGGTCAGGCCAAGCTCCCGGCGGAGGGTTTCCTCGAGCCGCTGCGGAGCCTTGGTTCGAGCATGCACCGTGCTCGCCAAGGCAAGCGCCAACAGGCCCAAGACCGCGGCAGAACGCGGACGCATCAGGTCACCACGTAGCGGCCCGCCGCCGCGCGAGAGCCAAGAAGTCCAACGAGCGCGCCGAATGCCACTCCGATCGCCAACTCGGTGGGCGTGAAGAAACGAAGCGTACCAGCAGCGAACAAGAGTGACAGGCCATCCTCGAGGAACGGCCGGACCGTATCGAAGCCCGCGTAGAGCAGCGTGAGCGCGAGCGCGGCACCCAATGCGCCTTGCACGATCCCTTCGACGATGAACGGCCCCCGAACGAACTGTGTTGACCCGCCAACGAGTCGCAGAATCTGAATCTCGGAGCGGCGTGCATAGACAGCGAGTCGGATCGTGCTCCACACGATGGCCATGCAAGCAAAGCCCACCAGGCTCGCAGCACCCAGCGCCATGTTGCCGACCGTCCTCAGCATTTCTTGGGCCTGATCGGTCCAGCTCCCGGCGACCGCGACGTCCTCCACGACTCCGAAGCCGCTCACCTTCTCGCCCAGCGCAGAGATGAAGCCCGACGACGTTCCGTCTTCCAGGTGAACTTCCAGCGACGAGGGAAGAACCCCAGGCTCGATGCCTTCGAGCATGCTCGCCTCGCCGCCGAGTCCCTCCGCCAGTCGGGTCATCGCGTCCTGGGGAGACACCCGCTCAACGCTCGTCACCTCGGGAATCGCCTCGAGTAGCCCCGCGAGTTCTTCGATCTCGTCCGTGGGCGCGTCATCGTGAATGTAGACCGTGACCGGCACATCGATGCCCCACGCGCCTGCAACACCCTGGGCGTTGGTCCACGCCAGCATCACCGTGCCCAGCAACAACATGCACACCGCAGTCGTCGCCACGGCCAGCAGCTGCACCATCGGTGCCTGCGCCATGCCCCGGAACGCCCGAGACACAACGTATCCAGCGGCGCGGAATGTGTTTGGCCAATCCCTCATGCCACGGCTCCCACAGGAACGCCGCCGTTCAGGACCGGGTTGGTGTCTTCTTCGAGATCGACTGCGTGTAGCGGGTCAATGTCCGCCAGCGAGTCGCTGACCAAACGGCCGGCTTCGAGGCCAAGCTCGTGGGTGATCACACCGGCTTCGCGCACGATCGGATCGTGGGTCGCGAGCATCACGGTCGTGCCGTTGCGGTTGATTCGGGCCAGCACCTCGAGGATCTCTCGACTGAGCCTCGGGTCGAGGTTTCCCGTGGGCTCGTCGGCAAGCAGGATCGCGGGCTCTCCGGACAGCGCGCGAGCAATCGCCACCCGTTGCTGCTCCCCACCCGACATGCGCGAGACAGACCGTTTGGTCCCCGGCTCCAACTCGACCTGCTCCAGCGCCTTGCTGGCACGCGCTCGGACCTCGCGCCTGGGAAGTCCCAGGACCTGCAGCGCCAACGAAACGTTCTCCAGCGCCGTCGCATCGGGCAGCAACTTGAAGTCTTGGAACACCGCCCCGACATTGCGGCGCAGATAGGGAATCGAGTGCTTTCGGAGCCGGTGGATATCCCGGTCCGCGACCTGGATCGTCCCCTCTTGCGGCCGCTCCATCGCGAGCACCAGCTTGAGCAAGGTGCTCTTTCCAGCACCGGAGGGGCCCACGAGCACCGAGAACGCTCCCTCGGGCACGGTGAAGGAGACGTCGCGCAGCGCCTCGGTCTTCGCGCGTCCGCGCCCGTAGGTCATCGTCACCGAAGAGAATTCGAGGATCGGCATGGTCGCGAGGCCACTGAACACACACGTTCGCGCTGCAGCCAAAAAACCGGGACAACCGGTCCGTGTCGCGGCGCCCGCGGCCGCCTGGAAACAGGGCACGGGTTCGACTTTCAGAATCTACTTTCCGCTGTGGTTACAGATGCTTGGATGCCGTCGATGGGACATCAGAACTACATGTCGCATATCCGCGCACGTTCATGGCGTATCCTGCGAGGGGGAACGAGCGGGAATGAGACAAGCGCGGTTGATCGGACTCGGGCTCGTCGGCGCCATCCTTGGCGTTGGGCTGGCCTGCGAGTCTTCTGAGGGAGGCGAAGGCGGCTCGGCGGACTTCTGTCCGGCACTCGAGGGCTATGTCAGCCCCTGCGACACGCCCACCGTCTGTGAGCGGGCCCTCGTTCGGGACTGCGACGCGATGGAAGGGATTCTCCAGCCCGAAGTCGCCTCCACCGTCAGCCGATGCATGCTCGCGCTCGGCCAACCTCAAGACTGCTTCGACGAGGCGACCGACCTGTCGACGACCTCGGCGATCGTCGAGGATTTTGCGACCGCGATCTGTCTGGAGTGCGGAGACGGCTCCGGCGACTGCGAGGCCGAAGTGCTCTCCGGTGAAGACGAGTCCGAGCTTGCGCGTGCGGGCCGGTTGGCTCGGGTCCTGACCCGCGAAGTCTTGGAGAAGGTCCAAGACGAGTGCACGACCGGAGACAGCTGCGCGGCGGCGTTCGAGGGATGCGCCAAGCAGGTCCTGGCCCGCGAGATTCCCAGCGAAACCTCCGGCTGCATGGTCGACGCGGTGTTCGACGACTACAGCAAAGAGTGCGGCGACACGGCCGGCAGCACGACCGGGGGGGAGACCGACACGACGGACCCCACGAACCCGACCTTCCCCACCGATCCCACCACCAACCCGACCGACCCCACCGATCCCACCGACACCGGTGAGACGGACGGCGATACGGACGAGACCTGCGACGACGTCGGCTGCCCGTGCATGTTCAACGAGGATTGCGCCGGCGAACTCGTCTGCCCGGAGGGAACCTGCGAGTCCGCTGCCGAGTGCGGAGATGACCGCAACGAGCCCAACAACGGTGAGATTCAGGCCGCGCTACTCGGCTCGATCAGCGACGACGACGATGACGGCTCGATGGTCGCCGGCGAGCTCGAAGCACCCACCGACATCGACTGGTTCCGCTACGAAGGTGACGACACTGCGCTCGCGATCGTCGGACCGTACGCGCAGGTCAACATCAACGACCTTGAGCTGTGCATCCACGCCGAGTGCGTCAACGGCCTCGAAAACACCGAGGTGAGCTGCAACGAAGGCACCACGCTCCAGCCCTCCCCCAACGGGCGACCCGGCTGCTGCGGCACCAACACCGGCGGCTTCGACATTTCCCTGAGCTGCGGAGGCACGTTCTCCGATGACAGCGCCCTGATCTACATGAGCGTCGCGGGAAGCGAGCCTGGTGTCTGCCAGGAATACACGCTCACCTACAACTTCTAAGCTTGGACCTCGAACGATGAAACGACTCTCAGCGACCCCACACTGTGCCGCACTGAGCCTTGTCCTTGGTCTGGGCATCGTTGGCTGCAACCAGTCCAAGTTCGAGGACATTCGCGGCGAGATGGTGGACGACGACGGTGACCCCGACGACGACGACTCCGGCGGCGAGGGCCCTGGAGGAAGTGGACGCGAAGAGGAAGACGTCGCCTGCGAGGGCGAGGACGACTGTGGTCCCGGCGAGACCTGCGTCGATACCGTCTGCCAGATGCAGCGCTGCCAAGGCGGGCCCTACGTCTCGGGCCTTCCCCTGTCCCCCAACCTTCGATTCTTCATCGACCGCGAGTTCGTCGTGGCCGACAGCACCGCCACCGATGGAGACTTCTTCATCGACGGCTACGCGCCGCAGACCGGGTCCATCGAGTACCCCGGCTCTTGGAACATGGGCTCCACCGCCGTGGTCGACGTCGTGGGCGGCGACTTCTTTGGGACCAACCCCGAGCTGTTCGTGATCGCGTCGGCCGGCAGCAGCCGGATTCGCGTGGGCGGCATCGAGGAAGAGATCGAGATCGACGTCGGCTTCCAGCCGCATGCGCTGGCCGCTGGCGACACGGACGGCGACGAGAAGGACGAGGTCTTCGTCTTGGGCCAGTTCGGCAACTACGCGATCTGCGGCCTCGACGACCGTGAGTGCGTCACCGGATTCTTCCAGAACGGAAGCGGACGAGACGCCACCGTGGGTGATGTCGACGGCGACGGACAACAAGAGGTCGTCCTGCTGCTCGAGAACGCCGGCGATGCGGTCCTCTTCGTGTTGGAGCTCTCCGGCGACGCGGAGGACTACCAAGCACCTGCGGTGCACGACTTGATCGCCATCGATGCCGGCGACCCGGACGGGGACGGCGTGGACGACATCTATGGCCTTCAGGCCGGCGGAACCTTCTCCGACGCCCAGCTGCACTCGTACACCGCGATGGGCGGCACCGTCGGCCTGCTGGGCTCCCAAGTCGTCGACGACGCCTCGATCGATCTCTCGTTCGGCGACCTCGACACGGACGAGAGCGACGAACTCATCATTCTTCGCGAGGGCAGCCAGATCGAACTCTTCCGCGGAGTCGATGGTTCCTCGCAGCTCAGCGCCGAGTTCACCGACTTCCTGGCGGACTCCAACGCCCCCACCCGCATTGCCTCGGTCGACTTCGACGGCGACTCACCGCGCTCGCACCTCATGAACGAGGAGCCGGTGTTGATTCCCGGTGACATCGTTCCGGTCGCACTCGGCCTGTTCCCGCCCTATGAAGCCGAGTTCAGCGACGGCGAGGCCTCGGTCTCCATCGGCCGGGCCGAGTCCACCTCGGAGAGCTACTCCGACTCGGTGTCGCTCGACATGGGCATCGACATGGGCGTGAGTGTCGGCCTGTTCGACATCGCGAAGGCCGGCTTGGGCACGCGGATCAGCTCCAGCGTGAAGTTCAGCGAGACGCAGACGTTCCGGCAGAGCATCGGAACCCGCTACTCGGCCCGACCCGAGTCGTACTTTGAGGGCGAGCCGTACGGCGTCGTCACCCTCACCTGTGGCTGCTTCCACGCGTACAAGTATCGGATCGAAGACCCCGCCGGAATGCTCGGAGATGGCGGCGACCAGGAGGAGTTCGTCCTGATGGTCCCCGTCGGCGGCAGCGAGCTGCTGTGGTCGACCCGGCGCTACAACGCGATGGCCGAAGCGGTCGGCACCCTGCCGGTGATGGACGTTCCCTACCAGGTCGGAAACCCCGACTCGTATCCGCCCGGACCCGAGAAGCTCGACGGCTCCCCCATCCCCGAGGAGGACTTCGTCTTCACCAGCCCGCCGAGCATCTTGATCAGCGATGCGGGTAGCTCCGGCTTCCGGCTTTCGGTCGGGGAGAACATGACCAACAGCGTCTCGATGTCCACGAGCATCGGCTTCCGAGTCGACCTCTCGTCGGAGATCCCGCTCATCGGAGGCGGCGTGAACTTCGGCGCCGACCTGGGTGTCGGCTGGGGACAGGGCTACAGCGTCCGCGTGGGTGAGAGTGCGTTCTTCGGAGGCAACTTGCCGCCGCTGCCCGACAACCCGGACACGCCCGAGGACGAGTACCTCGACCACGCCTACACCACGATGCCGTTCGTCTACCGCGAGCACTACACCGACGCCAACGGCGAAGACGCGGCGTACTACGTGGTCAGCTACGCGGTCGCCCAAGAATAGCGCCAATGGCTTTCAGTCGTCTCGCTCGGCCTCTCCTCGGCCTGGCTGCCCTCGCGTGCGGCGGATGTCTCGAGTATCTCGAGCCCGGCGACCTGGGGCAGTTTCGCTATCTCGGTGACTACGTCGCCGAAGAGGAGTTCCTGTTTCCCAGACCTGTCGCGGACCGCAACGGCTCGATCTACGCCTTGATGGGCTCGCCCGATCTGGCACAGACCGAGGCCACCGTGGGGTATCCCGCCGGCGGTGGATGGCGCGGTCGCTGCGCCGTTCATCAGAACGTCGACCGTGGTCTGCATGGGTGGCTAGACACGACGGTGGACCGCGCTTGGTACTGGTCCGGCGACGCCATCGCCGAGGTCAACGGGCGGACGTCCGACTGCAGGCAGATTCTCAGTCGCGACCCCAACTCGCAGTCCCAGCTGGCGTTCAAGGCCGTCATTCCACAAGTGAAGTGGACGCCCTCGCGCAGGACCATGGTCGGGCTGGTCAAGGCACCGAGCGACCCCGTGCCGTTCCAGGTCGTCATCGATCTCGACATCCGGCGGTACTCACGGTTCGAGGAATTCGTCCCTCGAAATGCGGACAACGTTGTCTCCCTCGGCGTGGGCGGAGACAAAGCCACCGACGCCGGCTTCATGGTCATCCGCTACGAGATCGGTGGCAGCGACACTGAAAACCCGGACGTGCGGGTCGAGGCGCGCTTCCTCGATGCCAACGCCGAGGTCACCGATATCGTCGCCGTCGGCGGGCTCGATGCGTTCGAAGAGGACGCCATGACCGGCTACATGCAGATCGGTGCCGCGGGCTGGGCCGCGGGTGTGCTCAGCGACGGCTCCGTGCTGGTGTTCGACCGTGCCAACGCGAATCACATCACGGACACGGGCCCCCTGGAACCCGTCGGCGTCCACCTATGGGAGGGCACCGCGTGGGTGGTCGGAATGGCGAACGGCCGTCCGAGTATCGCCGCCGTCAACGACCAGGGCAGGCTCGACAGCCCCGTGGTGTGGGCCGCCAGTGAACGCTTGGCCGCCTCCCTTCGGACCAACGTCGTCGTCCAGGACGACCGCTTCACACCCATTCGGACCCTGACCTGGGCCAACCCTGAGCCGGCCTTCGGCGCCTTCCCCCTCGTCGTCCCCAACGCACCGTGGGCCTACGCTATCGACACCTCGCTGATGATGGTCGCCGGGCCGAGCTACACCTCGGGCGGTCAAACCTTCGTGTCGCTTGCCGCTGGGCCCGTCGGCCTCTCGTACCCATGAGCCCTCGTCTCGCCACGCTCCTCATCGGCGGGCTGATGCTCGCGTCACGGACCGCGACGGCTGCCCCGCCTCCGCCTCCGGATGCCCCAGCAGCGCCGGACCCCGAGCCGTCCGAACCGGAGCCGGAGACCACCGTCACTGTCGAAGACGATGAGCCCGCGCCCGACCCCGCCC
>OJGU01000469.1_pt1 | contig 23815 bp, 18 predicted proteins | sample 1594741 | NCBI WGS metagenome assembly OJGU01 (sample SAMN05416841, study PRJEB24817) | seawater metagenome | isolation source: Sea water | place: Canada:Atlantic | collected 2013-07
GCCGGGACGCCCAAGCGTTGAAGAAGATCAACCGGACAACACCGCCCCAAGCCACACTCAACGTCGCCCAACGAACGGACGCGGTCGCCGCTAATCAGCGCCACCACGAACAAAGATCTATCTCGGAGCCCAAAGCCAAGTCTTGGTAGCAATACCAGGCTTGGCTTTCGTTTTAATAGCTGAGGAACGACCGAGAGGAAGGACCTATGTCTGGCACTTCAAGTCTGCCCCCACCCTAAGCTCAGTTGACTCACGAAACCTAGCCCCCACAGACAGCAACGCGACAAAACCCCAGCGTCGACATAGTTCACAGCATTCTCCATATTGAAGCGGCAATGTATTGCCCATTCTGTAAGGAAGAGATCCAAACCGACACCACTGTCGGCGGAGCTTGCAATGCCGAGAAAATCGACGGCGACTGGAAACGCCGTTCAACCCAGAGCCATGCAAACGCTCCCCACCCAAAGGCGGGTCGTTTCACAATTAGAACTGCCGCCGTCTTCTTTTTCATCTCGGTGATATTCGAGTTGTTCACTTTGCGTTCTGAGGTTCCAATCCTCGGCAGGGTCTACGGAGGATGGATTGCGGTCGTCTACCATTCGACCTACGCATGCCTCTTTGGAGCGATGGGAATGGGTCTCTGGTCGGGCAGGGCTTGGGGAATAAGAATAATGCTACTAGGGACGATCGTCTACACCTTCGACAAAGGTCTTTATCTAGCTGACAAGGAAGGACAACTCTCAGAGCTCCAAAGGGTCACTGGTGACTTAGGGGAGCTTGCTAATTTCATCGAGCCAGAACTTTTTCTCCAAGCAACGAATCTCGCCATCGCATTGATTCTTGCTTGCTGGTGGGGATTTATGGCCTACCTGTATTTTCGACGCGACTACTTTGCCTCCGTCCGAAATACTCCCAACGATTGATTCATCGCTGCTGACTGGGTCTCTTTCCCGTCATTCATTCACCATAATCGGCCCTTTGAGCAACAAGAGAACCATCCCCAAAACTCATAGTTGAGGTAAACGAATCGAGAAAGTCGTCCCAACACCTAGGGCGGTCTTAAAATCTATGTCCGCACCAAGCCGATCCGCCAGTTTCTTTACCGCATAGAGCCCAAGCCCATGTGACGATTCCTCTCCGGTCGGTCGAGCGCTAAGCTTCTGGAACTTGTGAAACATCTTGGACTGATCCTTCTCGGAGAACCCAGGCCCCTGATCTTGGATCGTTACGAGGGTTTTCTCCCCCTCTAGGCTCGTCCCAATACGAATTTCACCTCCTTGCTGGGTATACTTCACCGCATTCGAAAGCAAATTCCCCAAGAGACTTCCCAGCCACTGTTCGTCACTTCTGAGACTAAGCCGAGAATTACCCGTTGCTAGTGAAAGAGTGATATTCTTGACCCGCGCGGCCTCAGAATAATTGGAGGCGATATCTTCCACGAGGGAGTTGACCTCAAGTTCCTTCATTTGAACCTCCCCTGACTCCTTCTCCAGCTGATGAATTTCCAAGATGCCATCGATTAAAGATGCCGCCTGCTGGCAGGAGGTTCGAATCAAATTCAAGAATCGTTCCCGAGCCACACGGTCATTGCTGTCAGCCTCGCCCACCAAGGTCAACAGGGACTCAATATTTCCAATCGGGGTCTTGAGATCGTGAACAAGAATCCGATTGAGATCTTGAATCTCAGCAAGCAAGGCCTTCAATTTGAGTGATTGTTTCTCGAGCGCCTTGTTTTGACTGAGATTTGCATCGAGCGCTTCTGCGAGTTCGAACATTGTTTCGTCAATACGGCGCTGATACCTCCGAGATTGAACCGTGACGATGAGAAACACCGAACAACCCAAAACAATCGAAGCCACAGTGCCGGTCGCTGCGATCGGGGTATAAGCCTCCGACACAGCTTCGTTGATTGAAGTTCGCGACTGAAAACTGGCAAGATAGATTCCCGACGGCATTCGACGCCATACCAACACCTGACGGATTCCCGAACCGCCTTCAGTGAAATAACCAAAGAAATACTCCTTACGCTTGATATCGGGAAAGGTCAGCGATTCAGCTCCCCCAAATGCCTTAAATTCACCTGATTCCAGCTCCGCGGCCGTGAAGACACGTCGAGAATGGTCGAGCAAGGAACCGGTCGGCAGAATGACTTCAATACTCGTCTGATTCGGAAGAGAAAAAGATTCAACGATCGACCGAAGAGACTCGGACCAATCTTGAGATTCCGATTCAAGGCCCACCACTGTCAACCACCTTGCAATAGAACCGATCAAGGCGTCTTGATTTAAAACCGCCTCCTGCAACTCTCGCTCAAGAACGAGCGAGCTGAGCCAAGGCTTCGACAAATGACTCAAAGCCAAGCAAGCCGCCAATGCCATCAGACCGACAGAGAACGCAAATCCGTAGTTCTTAAAAACACAGATTTGACTACGACTGTTGTGACAAGAGGGCTGATGATTCTGATTCATTCTCTGCAATCAATGATTCGTCTTCTTCGAGAGACAGGTAAACTCGCTACCCCACCAAGCAAAAACCATTCTCAGACCTAGACAAAGCGACATAATGCAACATTAACCCGCCAATCACGCGTCAATACTGCTAAATGCGCCCCATTTCTCACGGGAACAATGAAAAAAACAAACAAGAAGCATCCCTGCGAACGGTAAAAGAGAGCCTTCACCGAAGAACCCAGCAATGCATACGCATTCCTTTCGCATTCCTCTAGAGAGCACTGCGGCGGTCAAACCGATGCAAAGACCAAGACATCAACCCTACAAATGATCGCGAAGAACCAGCGCTACTCCTCTGCCACCCGATAAAGATGGTAACGAGTGCGGAGGAAGAACGACCCTCCAACAACAGCTGGTGAGGCCATGAACCCAGGGCCACGACGGGGATCATCGCGAGACGCCGATTCAGCCAAGCGATTTGTTGCCAGGACCTCGAACTCACGTCCGGGCTTGATCACGGTCGTCTCGCCCTCAAGACTGAAAAAGTAGAGTCGACCATCCGCATAGACCGGACAGGCTCGAAACTTACCGCCCACCCGTTCCTTCCAAACGGTTTCACCGCTTTCCGCCTCAAGGCAAACGAGAAAACTATCATCCAAGGCCATATAGATTAGATCATCGACAACGATCGGCGATGAATACTTGGGAAAGGGAGATTTGATCTTCCAATGAACATGAGTGTCAGTAACGACGCCTCTTCCTCCCGTTCTTACAGCCATCATCTGGGCACCACGACTAAAGCCGGTTACCAAAACGACCCTGCCTTCATGAAGGATCGGCCGAGGAGCCGCTGAATACGCCTCATGATCCACGCGCCATAATTCCTTTCCGCTTGCAGGCTCATAGGAATAGGCGGCTTTCGCTCCGACACTAAACAGGCGCGATTCCCCACCCACAGTTGCTACCAAGGGGGTGCTGTGGGCCTTCCGCCAGTCCCCCTCTTTCACCATTCGACTTTCGATATGCTCATCATTCCAGTTTGCGGAACGGTCAGTTTTCCAAACCGTCTCTCCGGTTAGCTTATCCAACCCAATCAGGTATTGCTGATCCGCCCCATCGAATGTGAGAATTACGAGACCATCAAAGAGTACGGGCGAGGAAGAAGCACCGCGATAGTGTTGACATGGCATATCACTCCGTTTCCAGACGACGTCGAAACTCTTTGTATCCAAACAGGCGGTTCCAAAGCTGCCGAAATGCAGATAGACACGGTCCTTTTCAACAACTGGCGAAGGAGTCGCATAACTATTATCCCGACGGCCGTTGCTCAGCGGCTCTGGATCCTCGCTATGAAACAGTTTGACGTTGGCAAGGATCTCTCCCGTTTCCGCTTCCACACAAATCACGAAGAATTCATGTCCATCTTCGGTCGCAGTCGTTAACCAAACGCGCCCATCCATGACCACGGGTGACGAAAGCCCCAAGTGCGGAATTGGTGTTTTCCATGGAATGTTCTTCGATTCATCCCAGTGCAATGGGACCGAAGCACGTACAGTCGCTGACGACGTCGGAACATATCCATCTCCCGTTGGACCACGAAAATCGGGCCATCCCTCTGCGGCGAACACCTGCCCGGATAACAGCAGCTGAACGATCGCTAGACACACCACAAGTATAAACCCGGATACTCTTTGTTCACAAACACTAGGCAAAGAGAGAGAAAGCGATTTCAGACTTCGATCGTTGAGCATCCTTGAAGAGTGACCCGCTCTAGCAATAGTGTCAATCAAGAGCCCCTAGAAAACCAGCCCATCGGCCTCATAGATCGCTCACTGGAAGCCAATCTACCATTCCCTCCATCCAATAGAGTGACTCTAAATCCAAGGCCCCAGAATCCAGCATTCGCCGAACCTGGACTTTGGAAAAAGGACCAATCTGCTCGTCACGCTGACAAATGTAGACATTTCGGAGCGGCACCCTAGGCACCTCGAAGAGAAGATCTTTCTTTGCAGACCGCTTCATGAAACGATTTCCAATGGCAACAACAACAAAGCCGGCGAGCATGCCTCCTAGGTGAGTCCCAAACGCCACTCCTCCGCCGCCGCCGTCACGCTGCATACTGAAGGCGAGTGAACCCAAGTCTTTTAGAATCCAGAAGGAAATCATCACCCATGAGGCGACATGAAACCCTCCTGCGCGGACGAAAACAAACAACCATACGAAGTATTTGAATTCGATCTGCGTCGTCCCGTAGAGAACTAAGAATGCTCCGAGACAAGCCGAAATCGCACCCGATGCACCAACTAATGGAATCTGATCAGCCGTTCCCGAAATAGTAAAGTGAGCGCCCGAGGCCACCAAACCTCCGAAGAAATAGAAAAGTAGGAACTTACCGCGTCCCATCGTATCTTCGACCACCGAGCCAAACAGAAACAGGAAAACCATATTGCCGAGAAGGTGAAGCAATCCTCCATGGACAAACAAATGGGTAAACCAATTAACGACATCACCCCGTGCCGGAATTAACCCAAGACTGCGGATGAGCGTATCAGGCACGGCCTTAGATCCAACGCTATCGCCAAGAGTGATTGTAAGCCCAATAAGATAGACCGCCGTGCAGGTACCAATGAGAGTGAAGGTGACAAGCGGCCACCGATCCGTGCGGTAATCCACAGAAACTGGCAACAGGAAAAACATCTCAATCGTTTAGGATAGTTAGCATGAAACCTTGGGTTTCAACCCGCCCTCAGCTCTCTTTTCCACAAAAAAGCGAAACATTCATTTCCGAAAAGTCGCATAGGAGGCGGGACGCCGATCCCCTTTTCATTCGGTCTAATTTATCAACTTCCAGCCCTAAACAACTACTCCAAAACGGATCCAAGTTCGTAAGAACAAGAAACCGCTACCAAACCAATCGGTCCTCGAGGACGGCACACACACAAGCAATCCATTTCTTCGCGTGAAAGGCAGAGATTAGAGTTACTCCAGAGGGCTTGACTTTAACATCAGACGGTTCGATAAGGAGGAGGTGATCAGCCCCTTGGCACAGCATTCCATGGCGCGCAGAGCGACTCCGATCCCAAGAGTTTGCCGACTCGGTCTGTGCCTCCTTGTGCTTCAATTTTTTCGGTTATCTTCCCAGGAACTTCCTAGTGCAGCCTCAGCCCTGAGTGAGTTCAACCGAGATATCGCTCCAATTCTCAACGCTCATTGTGTTTCCTGCCATGGGCCCGAAAAACAGAAAGGGCAACTCCGGCTCGACACTCCAATGGGTCTCTTAAAAGGAGGCGATTCTGGAGAACCTCTATTCATCCAAAAGAAGTCCGCCGAGAGTTATCTGGTCCAACGGGTTACCGCAGAGAACCCAGAGTTTTTCATGCCCCCGAAAGGCCCTCGCCTCAGCGCGCACGAAATAGCAACGCTGAGGGCGTGGATTGATTCGGGCGGCATCATGCCCGGGACAGAAACCTCCAACGCTCCGACACTCACCACTGATCATTGGTCTTTTCAAGGACTTCAACCGGTCGTTCCGCCGCCGTCGGACGATCCACGGGCACTCAATCCAATTGACGCCTTTGTCTTCCACAAACTCAAGGAACTCGGCCTCAGGCCATCGGCGAAAGCAGACAAGCGAGCCTTGCTTAGACGGCTCTATTTGACGATGCACGGAATGCCACCGTCTCCTGAAGTTGTTGCCGATTTTATCGGCGACGAACGACCGAACGCTTACGCACACCAAGTCAGAGCGGTCCTTAGCAGTCCTCGTTTCGGAGAACGCTGGGCCCGGCATTGGCTCGATGTAGTACGCTACGCCGATACCAACGGCTTCGAGACCAATCGCGAACGCAAGACCGCCTTTCGCTACCGAGACTACGTGATCGACGCCTTCAATCACGACAAGCCTTACAAGCAATTCATCCTTGATCAGATCGCTGGAGATTCCAGCGGCAACGAAATCGGCACTGGATTCCTCGTGGCCGGCCCCCACGATATTGTCAAGAGTCCCGATATCAATCTTACCCTCATGCAGCGCCAAGACGAACTGGCTGACATGATCAATACGAGTGGCACCGCTTTTCTCGGACTCACTCTCGGCTGTGCTCGATGTCACAATCACAAGTTTGACCCCATATTGCAGAAGGACTTCTATGCGATCCAGGCGGTCTTTGCTGGTGTCAGCCACGGAGAACGCCGTCTAAAGCAAGTTCACGATGGCACTAAGGCCGATGAACTAAGACGCCTCGAATCGGAGTCGTCCCAAGTGGAGGACGAGCTGAGCCAGCTCCGTTCAATCGCAACCTCCACGCCATCGTCAAGCTCAGCGAAGAGCCTCCGAGAGGCGGTGAATCATCAACGAAATGATGAGTTTTTTTCTCCGACGCGTGCGAGCTTCGTCCGATTCACCATTCATGAGACGAGCGGCGGGAGCGAACCGTGCCTCGATGAACTCGAAGTTTACGATAGCCACGGCACTAACGTCGCTCTAGCCTCCGGCGGCACTCAGGCAAGCGCGTCCGGAACACTGCCAGGTTACCCAATCCACAAGCTTAAACACATTAATGACGGGCGAACCGGTAACAATCGGAGTTGGATCTCAAACAACCGCGACACCGCTTGGATTCAACTCGCGTTCCCCGAGCCTCAGACCATTCAGCGAATCGTCTGGGGCCGGGATCGCAGTGGAACCATTAAAGATCGCCTCCCCGTCCGCTACACGATCGAAGCTTCCCACGACGCCAGAAAGTGGCAGCCCATTGCCAGCTCAGAACAGCGACAGCCGTTCCAAGGTTCAAGAGATCCTCTCGCATTCATTGCAAGGCTCGATTCGAAAAGCGCGGACCGAGCAACAAGACTCGTGGCACGCGCCGCTCGCCTCGAGACACAAATCGAGACGTCGCGCTCGGGCCCCAGCGCTTGGGTTGCAAACCTCGATACTCCGCCCGTCACTCATCGCCTCTACAGAGGAGACCCGACACAGAAGCGAGAGCCAGTGGCACCCGATGCTCTAACAGTGCTGGGCTCACTTGGAATGACCATGGATGAACCCGAGGCCAAGCGGCGACACAAATTCGCCTCGTGGATCGCAGACAAAAGGAATCCACTCACCGCTCGAGTCCTCGTCAATCGCCTTTGGCACTACACCTTCGGAAAAGGCATCGTGGAAACGCCAAGCGACCTTGGAAGAAATGGCATCCCTCCGACACATCCTGCGCTACTCGATTGGCTGGCAAACGAGTTCATCGCCTCTGACTGGTCGATCAAGCACATCCAAGGACTCATCCTCTCGTCCCACACGTTTCAGCAAACAAGTCACTCCGATCCCCTCGCATTGCAAAAAGATGCAGGAACCCGATACCTCTGGAGATATCCTTCTAGGCGTCTCGAAGCAGAAGCCATTCGCGACAGCATACTGTCAGTCTCAGGCGCCCTCGATCTCACTCACGGAGGCCCCGGCTTCTATCTCCATGAGGTGCAGGTAGAGAACGTCATGCACTACTTTCCCAAAGAACAGTTCGGCCCCGAAACCTTTCGCAGGATGGTCTACCTCTTCAAAATCCGACAAGAACAAGATGCCATCTTCGGCGCCTTCGACTGTCCAGACGGGAATCAAGCCATTTCCCGTCGCAGCCGTTCCAACACGCCCCTCCAGGCCCTCAATCTCTTCAATAGCCCCTTCATCATCCAACAGGCGGCTCACCTCACAGAACGCCTAGAAGGCGAGGCTCCGAACGACAGGAAAGCCCAGATAACCAGCGCTTTCCATCTAGCGTTCAGCCGCCCTCCAGATCGTTTCGAGCTCGAGGCATCGCAAGAGATTATTGAGTCTGAGGGGCTAACGGCATTCTGCCGCGCCCTCTTCAACGCCAGCGAGTTTCTCTTTGTATTCTAAGCATGACCTTGCCTCTAAACCCCTTTCAGCAAGCCGGCCACTCGTTACTCAATCGGCGCCGATTTCTTTCTCAAAGCGCATCGGCACTAAGCGCCATTGGCCTAGCCCACCTGTTGCAGAACGATCAGTCCTTAGGCGCAAGCACGACAGAAAACGATCCGATCGTTTCTCCCATACGTCCACGAATCGACCCTGCAAACCCCAACGCAGCCCGCTCAGCCCACTTCGAAGCGCGAGCAAAGAACGTGCTGATGATCTTTTGCTCCGGTGCCTGCAGTCCTCTCGACACCTTTGAATACAAGCCAGACCTTGTTCGCTACCACGGAAAGCCCATGCCCGGTGGCGAGTCCCTGATCACCTTTCAAGGCGCCCAAGGAAATCTCGCGAAGAGTCCCTGGAACTTTCACCCTCGAGGTCAGTGCGGCAAAATGATTTCAGATCTCCTTCCGCATCTAGGCGGTCTCGTCGATGAGATGTGTTTCGTTCATTCTCTGACTGGAAAAACCAATACTCATGGCCCTGGAGAAAACTTCATGAACACCGGCTTCACCCTGGACGGATTCCCCAGTGCCGGCTCTTGGATCACCTACGCGCTGGGCAGCGAAACGGCTTCCCTCCCATCCTACGTTGCTATTCCAGACCCACGGGGCACCCCACAATCAAGCGTCAATTGCTGGGGGCCAGGCTTCTTGCCGGCCGCCTTTCAGGGCACCGACTTCAATGCCAGTAAACCGGTGCGAAATCTCCAACGCCCTGGACAGATCTCCTCGCATTCAGACAAGGCAACGCGAGCCTTTCTGGAAACGCTCAACCGACACCATCTCAAACGCTTCCCCGATGACACTGAGCTCGCCGCCAGAATTTCGAGCTACGAGTTGGCTGCCCGCATGCAGCTCAGTGTCCCAGAAGTCAGCGACCTCGGATCAGAACCAGATCATATTCTCAAACTCTATGGGGCCGATGACGCAGGCGACTCGGTTCGCGATCTCAAAGCCGCCTACGCCAAGAACTGTATTCTCGCTCGGCGTTTGGTAGAAAAAGGAGTCCGCTTCGTTCAATTGTTTAACGGCGCCTATCAAACAGGAGGCGAAGGCGTGAGCAACTGGGACGGGCACAAGGCCTTGCATGAACAGTACGCCAAGCACGGCCCCGTCCTCGACCAACCGACCGCAGCCCTCGTCACCGACCTCAAACAGAGAGGTCTAATGGAAGACACACTGATCATTTGGTGCACCGAATTCGGACGGATGCCCACGTTTCAAAAGGGCGCCAGCGGGCGTGATCATAATCCTGCTGGATTTACTGCATGGATGGCGGGCGCCGGAGTCAAAGCGCCGTTTAGCTACGGGGCCACGGATAATTTTGGTCATCGAGCGGTTGAAAATGTCGTGAGCGTTTACGATTTCTACGCCACCGTCCTCCACATTCTCGGACTCGACCACCGGCGCCTTAGCTTCTACCACAATGGGATCGAACGTCGCCTAACCGATGTGCACGGGAATGTCATCCGAGAGCTGCTTGCCTAGGCACCGCGAGTCCCCAATCACTGCGCCCCCTCCCGAAAAGAACGCTACCTCCAAAGCGACTCCACAACCCGAACCTCCCCACCATCGACATCAAGTTCAACCCGATACCCTAGAGGAATCATGGAGTTGAAGGCGTGATGCCCGGACGGAAAGTTCATCAATACCGGAACATCTAGCTCGGCAAAGTAATGTTTCAACACACGCGCAACATCCCAGGATGGATCGTCCCGAGTTGGTTCGCAGCCGGTAAATTGTCCTAGGAGAACTCCTGCCAATTCATCTAATTGACCGGCAAGTTGCATCTGACTGAGCATTCGATCGATTCTATACGGACGTTCTCCTACGTCCTCTAAAAATAGAATGCAGTCTCGAGTATCGAGCTCATAAGGGGTGCCGACGAGCGCGGATACGAGAGAAAGATTCCCTCCAACCAACCGTCCGTTCGCGACTCCAGAAACTAGAGGAACCGGAATCGGGCATTGCCCAGGATCCTCCACGTGTGGAGCGGTTCCAACCGCAACTCCATCACCATCGCTCTCCAACATTTCCCAAAACCACGCCCGCGATGAGTAGCGCTGCCCTTCTCCACGGCCGAATCCGTCCATCATGTTGGGACCATGAAAACTTGTCCATCCACACTGACTCCACAAGGCAAGATGAACGGCGGTAATGTCGCTAAAACCTGACACGATCTTGGGCTTCTTCAACTGGGCAAAATCGACATGAGGCAAGATCCGCATAGCGCCGTAGCCCCCGGCAGCTGCAAACACCGCATCGACTTCAGGATCGGTAAGAACGTCCATGAACTGTCGTGCCCGATCACGATCATCACCGGCCAGATAGCCATCGGCATCATAAATCCCTTGAGGTAGTTTGACCCGATAACCACGCCCTTCAATCAACCGAATGGCCTTCTCCATCTTCCCCTGATCGATGGGACTGGATGGAGCGATGAAGCCAATCGTGTCCCCCGGTGAAAGGCCCTTCGGCTTCAGCTGATGCCCAGATTGGAGAACTCTCCAATCTCCCGTGGCACACCCCATCGCCAAGACCATTCCAGCCAAGAGAAGGGCCAAGATAGTCCGGGAATACTGCCTACGTCCCCATCCCGTCATTTCGAGTCCATTCATAGTTCTCATCACAATAAATCCATCCAAGATGATTCCTCTAGGGGCGGCAACTCATCCTGCCATTCAAGTGAAAATCTCTCGGCGCCGGAGCCCTAATCCTATTTCTGAGGAAACCGTCTCTCCGAATGCGTGTACCATAGGAAGAGAATAGGCAGGAAGCCCAACAAATAGCGGTCAAACCTCACTTTTGGAGGCAGATCAAAAATTTGGACACCCATCATAGATGATTATCCCTTTCGATAGAGGACGGATCGAGAAAAAGGCAAATAACCGGCCCCCTAATAGCGCTTCGACCAATGAGAGAGAAAAGCATCGATCGGATAGTCCTTGGCAAATAGATCATAGAGATCCATGCCCCTCAACATGCGTCGCACAATACCAGGGGGTTCCTTGCCATCGATCCGGGAAGGCTTCAGGTAGATTCGAGTCTGTGCCCCGGCTGATTCAACAAACACCTCGCCAGAAACATTGACCATGCGATCACCAAATCCGATTCCTACAATCTTACTCAGAGGTAGCAGAACATCGGCAAAAATCTGATTTCCATCGATCTTCACTTTGACCCCCTTGCCCAACACAACTGTGCGCGGCTCGCCCGTCCGCCTAGCAAGCGTCAAGGCTTTGGCCGCTCGAACGATACGAGGGTCAGTATTACCTCGATCGGTTTCAGAGCCTTGCTGTAAGATTGTGCTTAGGTCTAGCGCACCACTCTCTGGCCCCCTAGCCCGACCGTATTTGCCCGCTTCCGGCGTTAAACCGCTGCCAAGTCGATTAAAATCCCGTCCCCTTGATCTCACGGCGTTCTGGCCCGCCGATAGCTCTGAGGCCGGGAGGAAGCGAGCATCCTTAAAACGCACCTTAGTCGATTGATTCGCTGCGGTGTTAAACACACCACTATAAACCCATGCTCCAAAAAGAAAGAGGACAGAAATAACCTCCAGAGGAAGTCGGCGTCGCCGTTTCACCTGGTTTCCAATGTCCCTACTCATTGAATTCCGAGCCATATTCTCACTTCATCGAATACCCCACCGATCGCGATTTCTACCCGATGCAGTCATTTCTCCACTTTAGAGACCGGCCCATCCAACCTGTAAATCCAGGATCTGCCCAGACATTTATTACTCTCAAGCCCCCATTACGAAACCATTAGACCTATCGGTTGGAATCAGACATTCTTAAGCTCACATGCCTCTCCTGATAGCGTTCAACGAATATCAGATGCCCATCTAAACGCGAAGTCCTTGACACTCATGGGAGATCAGGAAGGCTACCTCTAAGAATGAAGGCTCTTTTCTCGCTCCTGATCGTGACAGCGATACTTACCAGAACCCACGCAGCAACAGAAAAAAACCAAGCGACATTCCCGAACGTTGAGGGAAAAAACTTGCACGGCGATGTCATCGCCTTCCCGCAGTTTTTCGCCTCTCAAGATTTCACGGTCGTCGTTGTCGCCTTCGAGCAAAAACAACAAGAGGACGTTGACACCTGGCTTCCATCGCTCATTCAATTGGAAACACAAAGAGCCAATCTCTCCGTGCTCGAACTCCCCACCATCGCTAAAATGAATCGATTGATGCGCTGGATCATCTATCGCGGCATGCGGTCGGGAATCAAAGACAGCGACGCAAGATCACGAACCATTACCCTCCACCTCGAGAAAGCCCCGTTCAAGAAAGCCCTAAACATCACGTCTGAACGGAACATCCGGGTCTACTTAATCAGTGACAAGGGAACCATCCTCTGGGAAACCCAAGGATTGTTCACCGCTGAGAAGCTCAAGACGCTGACAGCCCAGCTTCCCGCCATGCCACTCACCCCGTAACATCCCTCCCCCTAGCCACAAATCCAGAAAACGAGGGCATGGGAAATTCCCCTCTAGGCTTTCAGCTTGACTAAAAGCCGACGTTCTGAGGAGTATCAGGCAAGGATTAATTCGCACACAAACGCCGAAAAGCTCTCGCAGATTCTAATAGAACACGAATATGAAGACCCAACTCGTTGCTTTGCTTCTCCTCATTTCCTTCACTGCAAAAGCACAGGTGGTCACCATATCGATGAGCGGTACGATTACCGGTGTCGTTCACGACGGAGGCACGGACCCAACACAAATCTCAGCAGGCAACCCTTGGTCCCTCAGTTTTTCCTACGACGTTGGGGCCGGCCAGGCAGTTGATCTTTCAGCCGATTCCAAATTCGGGCAGTATCGCCCCACGAATTCACCTAACTCATTCAACTTTTCGATCGGCACCCCGGGCCCTTCCGCTCTCGTTCCAGGCGACACCACCTACTTGCTTGAAATCGTCGATAATGGAGCCACAGACCAAATCACCTTCAAGACAGATCACAGTTGGTCCCATGTGGACCCAACGGATGGCACCGTCACCTACAACCACGATGCCGGGCACGCGCCATTCGTCTTCCTACAATCAGATCAAAATCCATTGAGTAGTGACAGCCTACCAACTGGCAGCCTCAACCTTTCAGATTGGAACCTAAATAAGACCTTAACCTTCGGAAGTTTTTACGACCCTCCCGGAGTTCTCGTCAATGCCTCTCATCAGATTAGCGGGACTATCGACAGCCTTTCACTCGTCACTGTCGTCCCCGAGCCCGGGCACTATGCCTTAGTAATCGGAGCAGCCTCGCTCGTCTTCGCCGTCTCTAGAAAACGACGCCTCGTCGCCTAGGCGTGGGCAGTCTAACTTCGTAGCGGACTATTTTCCGCTATCCCAGAGATGCGCGACACCTTCCGTTAGGAGTTCGATCAACTCCAGATCCATAAAGGAGTAGTCGTCTGGAATATCCAAGGAATCAATCCTCGGCAACTCGTCTAAATCCCTAAAACGGTCTAAGATTCGTGAGCGGTGTTTTTTCTCCATCACGAGCACCCAATCAGCCCAGCGTAGATCCTTTTCCGTAATGCGATGTCGACTGCTCTCGCTAATGCCTGCTGAGCGAACACTCATCCTGGGGTCATCTCGAAAGATCTCCGCCGCCGTAGGACTTCGCCATTGATTCCGGCCACAAACAAAAAGAATTCTTGTCAACGACACTGCCCTGCTTCCTGTCGCCGGCCGGACGCTTCACCCTCTGCTTCAGAGAGAAGCGGATTCCTAGTCCAGTTTCCATTCACCTTCAAGAGGGAGGCTCTGAAGAACTCATCAAGCCGAGACCATTCGCTGGTAAACTGAGTTTCCTTGGTCACTGCCTTGATTCGATTCATTTGATCAACGATAAACTCACTGATGATTGGAATCTGTGGGCCTGATTGACTTTCATCACCACTCTTCTTCCGCTCCATGAGCAACTCAATCTCGTTTCTCAGAGTCCCCTTTGGGACCAGCCTGTCCAAGAGACATTGGAACTCGATTGGTGGCGTCCCAAGTCCTTGCTCAATCCACATGCACGCAAGCACGGGACGCAGCATATAGAAGTATCGTTTGAATCGTATTTGATCCTGCTGCAGGTAACTGCGCCGATTTCGATCGGCCATGCTCATGTAGTGATACATGCATCCAATCGGAGAAAAGTATTGCGGAATGAGCGCGGAAAGCGACTCTCGAAAGCCTTCAAACTCAGCATAAACGATCGGAGACTGAAGCCACTCTAACAAGGGCGGGTTAGATTTCCGGAAAAGCCCCAGAGCCTTCTGAAGATCCCAACCGGAGATATCCAAATCGTTTGAGATCGGCTTTTCAATAACATCTCTCAGGGGAGAAACCCTGAGATAGGCATCCGTACTCCGGAGATAGATAAATCGCACATCATAATCACTATCCCTGGACTCGAAGCCCCAAGCACGACTTCCCGACTCACAGGCCCAGAGAATAGTAACGTTTTCCTCTCGCGCAACCGCCCTTAGTTCATCTCGAATCTCATTCTTAATTTGTTCCTCTATCATAAAGAAGCCAAAGATGCTCCAATCGGAAGGATATCAATGCCAGCCCACCGGCACGCCCCGAAAAAGACCGGTCCTCGGAATTGGCCGCTAGCCAATTCGGTTGAAACAAAATCGTCCCGGACGCCGAGGTTTCCGGGGAGCCAATCGTTCGTTGATTCGCGCTCGCCGAGCAGCGAGAAAATGTAGGAACCGGTAGACGAAATATAGGGGAGCAATGACAAGAGCAAAGGGCAGCAGAAAAAGCATAACCAACAGAACAAGAGACATTAAGTCGCCAAGACCTGCAATAATGGCCAGCCCCCCAGAAGTAAGAAGAGACGCGATCGAGGAGCCGTCATTCAAGCTCAAAAAAGTAACAGCACAGAAGCCCCCACAAACCCAATAAAGAGCCGTTTTCAATCGAGCAACCTCATCGACAAGAACTTGAATCCTTGCCGACTCATTGGATCGCTCCTCTGAGCTTGTTACATTTCCTGCCATTACAACTAACGCTAGACTTAGCAGCATATGTCGTCAAGGCGGATTCAGTGTTCAGGGCAACCGATTGAGGATCAGTCTTTCCAGCCTGTGCAAGTAAGGAGTGCTCTGGCAGACCTGTCGTCGTGAACGATGAAATGCTGCAGCACTCCAACAAGGGCTCGAATCATCGCTTGGTTTATGGAGCGCGAGAGTGACGCTGTCGCGTTTCCCCCAGAGCTCAGCGATTGTTCATCGACGTCTATACGCCATCGGGAAATCAACCACTGTCATCAATGAGCCCTCCCATCAAATCTTCGATTAAACCACCCGTGTACGATCCTCCAAATTGATCTGCAAGGTCGGTTCGAGAATCGATGAGGATTTTGATTGGCTCGCTTCTTTACCCGCGGGCCGCTGCCGGCGAAACTGTATCCACCAGGCCTCTTGCTCGGAGTGAGTCCAGGAACCGTTTGAAGGACAGCTTTGCAGGATTTCTAACATCTCCCGTGCTGATTGAGGACGTTTCGAGGCTTGTTTCTCCAAGCACTGATGAACCAGTTTTTCGAGCACTGGATCGACCGAAACTCCAATGCGTTGATGAAGCGCATCCGGTTCGCTGGCAACGTGGTGTTGCATCACTTCGAAGGCGGACTCACCAGTGAAAACATGATCTCCAGACAGGAGGTAGTAAGCCAGCGCCCCAACGGCATAGAGATCGCTTCGCTGGTCCACTTGATCAGGACGAGAGACTGCCTCCGGAGCGATGAACTGGGGAGTCCCCGTGATTGACAAAGTTTGAGTCACATCCGCTGCGTTTACTTCATTCTCGCGATAGGACTTTACCAACCCGAAATCAAGCACTTTCACCATGTCCGGCACGCCCCCGCGATGGCAGAGAATCACGTTGGCAGGTTTAATATCTCGATGAACCAAACCGGCATCGTGGGCTTCACTCAATGAGGCACAAATCTGCCTGAGAATATGAACGGCACGCCCGGGAGCAATTTTCCCTTCGTCACGGATCAGATCACGAAGATTGATTCCATCCAAATACTCCATCGCATAGTAAAAGATACCGTCAGGGGTATGACCGTAGTCGAATATCTGAATTGTATTCGGATGGGCGAGACGACAGGTCATTTGCACTTCCCGTTCGAAACGACTCACGGAGGTTTCATCGGCCTTCTCAGGGAGCAGGAGCTTCACCGCGGTGTCCCGTCGCAAGAGGGCATGTCGAGCTCGATAGACGGCCCCCATCCCTCCTTCCCCAATTTTTTTCTCCAAGGTGTACTGCCCCAGTTCCTTGGCTTCGAGCGCAACGTCCTCCATTTGGCGACGAAGCAACACGTTGAAGTAAGAAAAGAGAAACAGACCGACACCAGAGAGGATGGAAAGCAACAGGAGGATTAGAAAGACCAACCGGAGCACTCGCAGGGGTTGATAGGCCTCCGAGGCATCTAACTTCGTTGCCACGCCAAACTCATACTTCGGCAACCACTGCCAGGCACCAACCACCGGAACGCCGCGATAATCGCGAAAACCACTCACATCAAGTCCATCCTCGCCTTTAACCGCATCTGCCACTAGTCGCGTGAGTGGCCAGGCGTCTTTTTCCAGAGACGGCTGAAAGCCTTTCGACAGATCTCCACCGGGATCCCTGAGTTCCAGATTCAAGGCAGACCCCCCCACACCGAGCGCATCCTCGATCAGTCCCCACTGAGACAACTCCGCTTCAAATCGGCTCTGAGAGAGCATGATGCCGTTAGCATCAAAGGCAAAGGTCTCTCCCGAGTCCCCTGGCCGGGCCACGGACAAGATTCGAGTAAACTCCTGCTCCGGTTGAATCATCAACCCGATCGCCGCGATCACATCACCGGCATCATTCTGGATTGGGGCCGCCACGGCCATGATCGTTCGATTGCGCCGACCGCCGCCTCGCCTTGGGCCACCAGGTCCGCCGGGACCACCTGGACCACCTGGACCACCGCGAAATTGCCCGCGTCGTTCTTCCCCCGGCTTGAGGTTCTCAGAATTTTCAAAGCCTCCCCGCTCGGGACCCGCAGCCATTCCACCCCGGCCGAATCGAGCTCGATTCTCGCCCTCACCCTCCAGCCCTGGTTCACCACGAAACCGAGTCGACTTCGAACCTGCCCCCCCCCTGCGGCCTTGCCCTCCGGGACCGCCTCCCCGTCTTGGAGGCTGGTAAGGGGTTAGGAGCACCGGCTCACCATCGGTAAAGATCTCCTGAAACTTGTCCAATGCCTCGTCATGAAGCTGATCCCCCAACATCCCCTCAAAGGGCGCCGCAATAATCACCCCATTGGGATCGATCACTACGAATCCTAAGCGCATGGAACGCATCCTAGGTTCGACATAGTCTCGCAAACGCTGAACTTCTTCAAAACCGCACAGCTGCTCCCCCTCAGCACCATCCGTCGCAGCTCGTTCCACCACGTCGACTGCCAAGGAGCGCACCTTTTCTTCAGACGCCAAAGTACTGACGAATCGAAGCTGATTGTCGATCCAGATATTGAGCGCCGTCACATCCGCGCCAATCATTGATTCCAACTCGTTCTTGAGCTGGTTCTCGATCGCCCGTCGCACCTCTGAATTACACCACCATCCCGTCACTGCCACCACGGCAGCAATCACAACCGGGATTACCCAAATTCGTTTTTGTCCTCCAAAATTCATGCCTTGCCACCCATCATCCTCGTCACATTAATACTAGACGGTCGAAACGAACATAAAGTTTCAACGCCATCGGGCAAAATCTCTATTTGCCTTCGTTCGAGAGATCGAAATCATCCTCCGTGATCGTCGTCCCTTCTGCGAACCCCTCCTCAGAATCAGGCTCCATTGTCACCGTAAACGGAGTGGTCCAGACAGCTCCATCCGCCTTCTGTTGGAGTACCTTGCGCCCTAAAAACTGAGGCAAGCGATTCGCCAATCGACGCCGAAAGAAATCCCAACGCCCGCGAAAACGATACACCATAAGGGCGCGATACTCGCCTGTGGTCGGCTGAAATAAGAATCGGCACAAGCACCGTTGCAAACCGTTCCTAGAGTTGAGCTCTGCCCAGTACAATCGCTTCCCGACCGGCACGGTTACCCACTCATTCCCAACGAGTCGTTGCAACTGATACGGCCGCAAATAATGCACCGGCTCAGCGCGCAGGACCGAATTGCTTGGCTGTAAATTGAGGGGAACGAAAAAGGACAATTTGCGCTTGCTCACCGTAATGGCATCGACCAATAGCATTTCATCGGCAATCGGCCACCGGCCCTCATGCTTCGGCCAAAAGACGAGAACTAGCATAGGCACCACCAAAAGCACAGCAGCTCCAAGCAGCATGGAACGAGACCCGCTCATAGGACCATCATCCAACACCAATTAAAGCAATCTCGGCTGCCCCAATCTTCATTCACGCACGTTCCCTATCTCGCCTCTGAGCGTCCTAATTGAGATAATCCCTCATCGCCAAGTCTCGGAACTCGCTGAGCCTCTGCTCCCAGAGGGACACCAACGCAGCAACCCGCTCAGGATGGAGAGCACTCAGATCCGTCGACTCCGCTCGATCAGATCCTAGATGATAGAGCTCCCAAGCCTCATCTTTAGGCGCGACCACTTTCCAATCCCCTCGACGCAACGCTTTGTGGTCATCATGAAACCACCAGAGATAATCGTGCTCGACGGTTCCATCAGCAGAAAACAAAGGCACAAGACTCTTCCCGGGTGCCACAGGCATTCGAGCCCCTTCATACTCATTCGGTTTTTCCACCTGCGCTAGTTCCAAAATCGTCGGCGCGAGATCAATCACGTGCCCTGGATTATGGCGTAACTCACCTCGAGCCTTGATGCCGTGGGGCCAGGAAATAATAAGGGGCGTTGAAATCCCTCCCTCATGCGTCCAGGTTTTGTGTCGACGAAAGGGCGTATTGCAGGTCGTCGACCAACCCGGCCCGAGGCACAAGTACGATGTCGCAGATCCAGGACTCGCCTCAGGATCATGCCCATCGGCACGAACCATAATCTCGGCGCTCGCTCCGTTGTCCGAAAGAAATAGGATAAGTGTGTTATGATACGCCCCCATCGCTCGAAGCTGATCCAGCACTCGGCCAATTTCCTGATCCACACGATCTACCATCGCCGCATGAAGCACCATTTTCATTGATTGGAACGAACGCTGTTCCTCTGACAGCTGATTCCACAACAAGGGACGGTTCACCTCTCCTGGCCCCAGAATGTCCAAGGCCTTAGGAAAATGATAAGGCGGACCTAGTTTTCTCTCCACCGCTGAAAGAGTGCCCTTAAGCAAGCCCATGTTCTGCTGACGTTCCCAACGCTCTGCCCTCAGCAAGGCCCAATCTCGTTGATAGGTTTCACGATACTTTTCGATATCCTCCGGAAGGGCATGCAAGGGGAAATGAGGGGCAGTGAACGCGAGGTAGTGAAAGAAGGGCTGATTTGCAAAGGCCTCAGCGTGTTCCTTCAGTACTGACACCGCATGATCGGCAATCGCGACCGTTCCATAGTAACCGGAATCCTTGGCCACCTTGGGCAAGGCCACATCATCTCGCCAATGCACTTCGGGATTGAAAAAACGCCCCTGATCCTTCAAATAGTAAGATCGGTCAAAGCCATTTTCGATCGGCATCCCGTCAATGTGCCATTTACCAGAGTGATAGGACCGATAGCCGGCCTGTTTCAAATATGCCGGTAACAACCTTGCCCATGCAGGTCGAATTCCTCCCCCGCCACTCCGAACCCCAGGGACTTTGTCCCGTCGAATCTGTTGGGCGTAGTATCCCGTCAGCAGCGCACCACGGGTGGGCCAGCAGCGCCCCGTATTGTAAAATTGCGTAAGCCGCAGGCCCTGGGAGGCTAAGCGATCCAGGTTCGGGGTTTTGATTTCCCCGCCATAGCAGCCCAGATCCGAGTATCCCATGTCATCCACCAAGATCACGAGAACATTAGGGCGGGAGGCGGCCGAGAGAAACACAGCAAGGAAAAGCATCCAACAAGACAAGCACCTAACAAAGGTATGAATTCGCACTATTGCCATTCAGCCGATGCTAGAATCTCCGAAGGGCTCTGTCACCCTCGATCTGAAGGCTATGGAAAGTCTGTTCTCCCGTGTCCCTCTTGGGACGATCAATAAAAACCGACCGGTTGCTCAGATCCGATAACAAGAGATCGACAAATCCTCAGCCAACTACTATTTTCTTGGCATTCAAGTCATGAACCCAACAAAGATGGCCATTCTATCACGACATCTGATGGGACTGCTGTTCTCTTTCTTAACCGTCGCGTTGATTCATGCCTCTCAGGACTTACCAGAGCCAACGCAATGGCCATTCTCGCCAAGATCGAATCCTATCCCACCACCTCTTCCAGCCGATGAGATCGCCGCGAACGAAATCGATCATTTCATCATCGATAAACTTCATCAAGCCGGACTGAAGCCCGCTCCCAAGATTGAAGGGGAACAGCTGGCACGACGGGTCTACTTTGATCTCATCGGATTGCCCCCCAGCCCGACAGAACTTGAAGCTTTTCTACAGGACGACGATCCGAAGGCCTTTGAAAGGCTTGTCGACCGACTCCTCGAAGATCCGCGATACGGCGAACGCTGGGCTCGGTTCTGGCTCGACATTGCCCGCTATGCCGACACGGCTGGCTATGAAGGCGATCCTGACCTCCCCTATGCATGGCGCTATCGCGACTACGTGATCGATGCCTTCAACCAAGACAAACCCTACGATCTATTCATCAAGGAGCAACTTGCTGGAGATGAGTTCAAAGAGATCATGGGGGCCGGTGACCTTCCTAATCCTGAAGCCGAGCAAACCGTGGCTCTCACCTTTCTCCGTCTGGCTCCATTCACCGAGCCCCGAGGGGACGAGACACGCCACGAAATGCTCAGCGAGATGACGTCGACTGTGAGCTCCGCCTTTCTTGGCCTGACCGTCGGTTGTGCGCAATGCCACGATCACAAGTATGACCCCATTCCGACACGAGACTTCTATCGAATGAAGGCCTTCTTCTCTACGGTCTGGCTCAAACGACCCGAACCCGGCGACATCTATCAAATCGGAGCCCCGCTCCCAGCAAAACATTACCGTGAGGGCGAGAACGAACGCTATGAAGAGATGCGAGCGGACTATCTATCTGAAATGGAGAAGGCCAAGAATCAACTAGAAGAATTAACCAGCGAGTTTGACACCCGGCTGGGGCCTCCCAAAGCAGGCTTCGGGATCCAAAGTTCAGGGCACGATCTAGGAAACAACTACTACTTCGAGACCACTCCCGTTGCTGACGGCGAACTTCACCATTCCATCGTAAACAGCTCCTCAGACGGATGGGAGTTTTTCACCGACGGAAGCAAGGCCGAAACACTTGAGAGCCTCAGTGGTAAAAACACGGGACATTGGTTTGCCTCGATCCCTTCGCCAAACTCCATCAGCCTCGGACAGCAAGTAGATTCCGCTTCATTGCCAAAAGGGAACGCCCACAAGGGACAGATTGCCGAGGTTCTCATTTACGATCATCCGCTTAGCGAGGAAGAACGTCGAGCTATCGACGTCTACAAGGAGGCAAAATACGGTAGCATACCACGCTCGGAAGCCAATCCTCCGATGGCAGGACTCTCGTTCTGGCTCGATGCTTCTGATCCGGATGCTGATCGTGAAACGCCCCCGCCCGCTAGTGACACAACCCTCGCTCAATGGGTGGATAAAATCGAAGGACTCCGCATGACTCAATCATCCCAGCAACTGCAGCCAAGGGTCCAGCGGAACCAGCCGACCGACGCGCCAAGCGTTCTCTTCGAAAAGAGCCTTTTGGTTGCGAAGGAATCTGATGCCGCGTTCTTTCAACACGAAGCAGGCGCGTTGGTCATGATCTACGGGGTCCAACAGAATCACCGCGCCGAAGGGTACGGCTTTGCCATTGGCGGGCAACGAACTTTCCTAAGCACGGTGATTTACCCAGGCAAGGGAGCCAACGCGGACCTCAATTCTATCCTTTCCGACGAGACGAACGATCTGTTTTCCCGGGACGAACGGGACCGCTTTGAATACCTGTCGCAACGAGAGCGCTTTATCAAACAACACCTAAAACGACTCGAGCCGATGGCCATGTCTCTGCGCCATTCCTACGGACCGCCCTTCGAGCCCGGCGTTCCCGTCTCACGCATTATGTTACGAGGGGAACACGACAATCTGGGAGAGGTTGTTCAGGCAGGGTTTCCCAGTGCCATCACGGGACACAGCAAGCCTGCGGAGATTCGCCTTGACCCCTTCAAACGATGGCCAACCCGAAGCCGCCGAATGACCTTAGCCAATTGGATCGCAAGCCCAGACAATCCACTGACGGCTCGCGTGATCGTCAATCGTCTTTGGCATTGGCATTTTGGCCAAGGCATCGTCAAGACGCCCAGTGACTTCGGGAAGCTCAGCGGTGGGCCATCACATCCCCAACTACTCGATTGGCTAGCCAACTATCTTGTCGAAAAAGAATGGCACCTCAAGGCAGTCCACCGTCTCATCGTCACATCGAGAACCTACCGTCAAGCCTCTCACATTGACTCGACGGAGGGCAATCGGAGAGATCCCGAGAACCGGCTCCTCTGGCACTTCAATCCGCGACGCCTAGAGGCCGAGGCCATACGCGATAGTATTCTCTACGTCAGCGGACGTCTCAACAGCGAGCTCTACGGCCCCCCAATCTTCCCTGAACTCCCAGGGGGAATCGAAGAGCAAGTCAAATACAACAATAGCAAATGGGACACGGACCCGTCTTCAAGAGCTCGGAAACGCAGTATTTACGTTTATCAACAGCGCACTCTCTCGATGCCTTTCCTCCAAACATTCGACGCGCTCGTTTGTGAAGATTCCCGCCCCATGCGCCGAACCTCCATCACGCCCCTTCAAGCCCTCGCCATGTATAACGGAAAGTTAGTCAATCAAGAGGCAATCCATTTTGCCCAGCGAATCAAGAAACACGCGACCAACCCACGAGAGCGAATCCAGTGGGCCTTCCGTTCTGGACTCAGCCGCCAGGCCCGCGAAGACGAAATTGTTTCACTGCTCCCTTTCGCCAAAGATCACCAGCTCCCTCAACTGGCACGAATCATCTTCAACACTAACGAATTCGTGTACATCGACTGATGCAACCGTTGCCATGAATGCTGCTTCTCAGATAAATGCTCCCCTGTTTAGCCGTCGCTCGTTTCTCCACCAAGCCTGGAACGGCATCGGTGCCCTTGGTTTGGCGGGACTTCTCCGTGACGATGTCCTGGCGGCCAGTGCCGGAAAAAACCCCCTCGCCCCACTTCAAGCACACTTACCCAGAAAGGCAAAGCACTGCATATTTCTCTTTATGCAGGGGGGCGTCAGCCAGATGGATTCCTGTCTCTTATACACATCTGACGCTGCCGACGAGCGATCTAGTGTAG
>OJGU01000470.1_pt1 | contig 23708 bp, 16 predicted proteins | sample 1594741 | NCBI WGS metagenome assembly OJGU01 (sample SAMN05416841, study PRJEB24817) | seawater metagenome | isolation source: Sea water | place: Canada:Atlantic | collected 2013-07
AGATGTAGAGAGGTCTCGTGGGCTCGGAGATGTGTATAAGAGACAGATTTCAGGTGAGACGTCCTGGATCATGACACCGAGGAAGCCGCGACTGACGTGTCCCTTCTCGATGAGATCTTCCATCACGTTTCTAGCGAGATTGGTTGGGATGGCAAAACCGATTCCTTGATTGCTGCCGGTGCGCGAAAGAATGGCCGTGTTGATCCCGATGAGCCGGCCTTCGACGTCGACCAGCGCGCCTCCAGAGTTTCCGGGATTGATGGCGGCGTCTGTTTGAATAAAGTCCTCATAGTCCAATCCCATGCTGGCGCGCCCCGTGGCGCCGATGATTCCCATGGTGACGGTTTGGCCAACGCCGAAGGGGTTTCCGACGGCCAGGACGACGTCCCCAATTTCGATTTGATCGCTATTGCCGATTCGAGTGTAAGGGAGGTCGTCCGCTTCAATTTTCAAGACTGCGAGATCGCTTTTCGGGTCGGTTCCGACGAGTTTGGCAGTGTACTTTCGGTCGTTGTCGTTGAGTGAGACGTTGATCTCCTGTGCTCCATCGATGACGTGATTATTTGTAAGAATATAGCCATCTGAAGACACGATGACCCCGGATCCGAGGCCTCGTTTCATTGGCATTGCTTTGTTTTGCTCCCGTTGAGGTCGACTAAAGAAGCGATCGAGAAGTGGATTGGACTCGAAACCAGGCATCGTGTTTCGCTGTGCTGTGACCTGTGTCATTGTATCCACCCGCACGACGCTGGGGGCGACTGCCTTGACCACATCTGAGAAACTTCTGGGAATACTCCCATTACGTTCGATCGGAGTTTCGTCGATGACAAGATTGATTGATCGTAGATTGGAGTGTTCGCCAGCGTAAGTGAACCAACCGAAGCTTGCTCCGGTGCCGATGAGAACACCTACAATTGAAAGGATTGCGGCCTGTCTTGACCTTCTGAGAGTTAGTAAGATTCGTTTCATGATTCTCTAGATATACTTTGTGTGATTCGCTTTGTAAGCTCACAGAGAACATGGCAGGTGAGAGTGACTTGAACCTTTCCCGAACATTACAAATATGAAAGAAACGAAAAGGACCGTTGGTAGGCCTTAGTCATGAAGGCTTGGCAATTTAGTTTCGCCTTACTGATTGGCTACCTTGGGGTATTCCATCTCTGGATGGGGGCGGATCGTTCATTTGTCGTCGCGAGCGGACTATTGTGGTGTCTGGCCTATGGTGTTTGGATGTTGCTAGCTCAGAAGGAAGGATATTTTGTAGATCGACTGGACTATTTTTCCCATTGGGTCGTTATTCTTGACGTGGCGTTAGAGGCTCTTTTGCTGCGAGAACATAATCACTTGGGGTTTTGGTTATGTGCTTTGGCCTTTGCTGCAGTGATAGGAGGATATCGCTGGAATGGGCTGAAAAGACCTTGAAGGCGTTCAAGGATTCTTTGAAATAAGAAAGGCTCACCTCAGTGAGGTGAGCCTTTCGAATGTTTAAAAATAGAGGGCGCTCGTTCTACTCTGCGGCAGGAGGGACAGGCGGAGGAGGGAGCACGCGAACGAAGATTGTGCGTCCGGGAGCAATGCGCTCAGCATGGATCACTTGACCGTCTTCACCGATCGCGAGACCGGATGCTCGTCGACGCCATCGTGGATCTGGTCCAAGGGCGGTGGCCGATTCGACATTCACGAGTTGCCCCGCTTCGCCGCTGATGACTACCTCTAAGCGGGAGCCATCCTCCGAGAGACGGCTTACGACGCTCAGCCCAGATGGGGGAGGCGTGACAACCGGGGGTTCTGGCTCTGGTTCGGGCTCTGGCTCTGGCTCCGGTTCGGGCAAGACGACATCGACCGAGGCCTGTTGACTCCGAATAGAATGCGTCGACGTGAAGACAACGACGGAATAACTTCCGGCGTCAATGGCACCGGCTGACGCGATGGTGTAGACAGCGTCTGTTGCGCCCGTGATATCGTTCCCGTTTCTTTGCCATTGATAGCTCAGACCGGTTGCTCCGCCAGCGGCGACGGATAGTGAAAACCCTTCGTTCTCATTGACGGTAGTTCCCTGGGGTTGTTCCGAGATGGAGAGTGGATTGTCATCGTCTTCGAGTACGAAATCCTTGTTCCAGGTGCCTGCTGTAGGAGCTGTGACAAGAACGGATGTCCCGATGGAAAGCACGGGCTCTTCGGGTTGCCATGCGCCTTCGGTGTAGGTTGCCGTGACGGTGAATTCACCCTGGCTGTCTACAGTTGAGATTGTGAGGCCATCGATTGTTGGGAATCCGAGGTCTGTAGAGATGAGGCCGGTAAGAGGGAGAACACTCGAACGGAGGGATTCACCTGCTGGGATGAAGTTTTCGAGCATGCCCGTAACTGGCTTGCCGACGCTGTTCCAGGTGAACGCTTCAGGACTTGAGGCTAAAGCCCCTTCACCTGGCGTGAGTGTCATTTCGGGAAGAGACCAAGAGCCGGGATCGGCGCTATATCGATTGGTTTCCCAGTTGCCCCCAGTGAGCTTGATGAGTTCGAACCCATCAGGAGCATTTCCGATAAGATCTTGGATGCGATTGGCTCCGGTTGCTAGTGGATTCGAGACCAATGAAAATCCCTGAGGAATGCCGATGGGGGCGAAACCTACCCCAACGCTTTGGCCCAATGCCGTACTTCCGGCACTGAGGCTGAGAACGCTGGCGACGACGACTAAATTCTTAATTAACTGGTTGCTGTGTTGCTCCATGCCTTTGGATCTTTCTGAGACAGAATTGACTTGAAGTGTCTTATCAGGATGCCTGTGCTTGTCAAAGCTATTCACGGTCTGGTGGAGGCGGCGAGAAAGGGATTTCATTGATCGAGTATAAGCGTTATTAACTTTGGAATCATGGTTTCACGAGTACGTCTGACGATCGCTTTGGTTTGCTTCGGAATAGCCAGTTTTTCGCATATTATCTTCGCTCAAGCGAGCTGGCCTCAGTTTCGTGGGCCAAGCGGGCAGGGCTATTCTGCAGCAGATAAGTTGCCAGATTCATGGAGCGAGACAGAGAATGTGCAGTGGAAAGTTCCTATTCACGGGCGTGGTTGGTCGTCGCCCGTCGTCGCTGATCAGCGCGTTTGGTTAACAACAGCTACGGAGGATGGTCGTCAGCTTTCGGCGATCTGTTTGGATGTCGTGACAGGGGAGATGCTCTTCGACAGCATTCTTTTCACTGTTGAAGAACCTCAGTTTGCGCACAAGTTCAATAGTTACGCTTCACCAACTCCAGTCTTAGATGGCGGGAAGGCTTATATTACCTTTGGTTCTGAAGGGACGGCCTGCCTGGACGCGAATACCTTTGAGGTGCTATGGCGTCGAACGGATATCGAGTGCAACCATTTTCGGGGAGCTGGATCTTCGCCTATCGTCTTTGGAGGCCTCTTGATCATGAATTTTGACGGAAGCGATCATCAGTTTGTGACCGCCTTGGACAAATTGACCGGCCGTACGGTCTGGCACACTAAGAGGTCGATCGACTTTCAAGACCTCAACGAGAAGGGCTTGCCGGATCGAGACGGGGATTGGAGAAAGGGGTTCTCGACCCCTCATATTACCAATACAGGGGGGCGACCGGCTTTATTAAGCATTGGATCGATGGGGCTATATGCCTACGAACCTCTGACCGGCCGAGAACTCTGGCGGGTAGAATCAAGGGTAGGGCATTCAGCGAGCACAAGACCCACTATCGCCGGTGATCGAATTGTCTACTGCACCGGCTTTTCGAAAGGGGAGCTCTGGTGTGTGAACCCTGGTGGTGTTGGAAACGTTTCGGATTCGCATGTGCTCTGGAAGTTGAAACGGAGCGTCCCTAACAAGCCATCACTAATCTATGACTCGAATACGATATTTATGATTCACGACGGCGGGGTTGCATCGTGTGTCGATATTGAATCAGGAAAGCCCGTTTGGCAGGAACGAATCGGGGGGAACTATTCGGCCTCTCCCCTCTTACATCGGGGAACAATCTATTTCTTTAGTGAGGAGGGGAAAACGACGCTCATTGATGCTTCTCGTGAGTTTGCGATCAAGTCGGTGAGTCATCTTGATGATGGTTTCATGGCGTCACCTGCAGTGGTCGACTCGTCACTAATCCTACGGTCTAAAACAAGCGTTTACCGAATTGGCAAGGACTGAGGCGTTGACGCTCGTCGTTCCAAGTGAAGCCTGATCGGCTCAACGCAGCAAAAAGCCAAGGTTAAATACCTTGGCTTTTTGTTTTAAATTTCAGAGTTTGGGGGAGCTTGCTGTTGCGACGTTACTCCCTTGGCTGACAAGAAGGAGAGTCTACGCTTCGTTCTCCTGTGGTTTTGGCTCTGGGCGTTTTTGATTCTTATCGTTCTTCCCGCCTTCCTTCTGATAATAGGAGGCGTAGTAACGATTCTGGTAGTAGTAGTAGGAATAGTAGTAAGAATCCTTACCTTCGAAGTCGATATCGTTGACGACGGCTCCGATAATCTTGACCCCGGCGTCCTGGATTCGTTGAACTGACCGTCGGGCATGATCTCGCCTGATCTTGTTAAACTTCGTTACGAACACAGTGCCGTCACAAATGGAAGCGATCACGAGTGGATCACTCACAGCTGAGACTGGAGGGCAATCAATGATGACGCGATCGTATTTCTTTTTCACTTCCTCAACAAATTCCTTCATCTTATCAGAGCCGATGAGCTCAGAGGGACTTGAGGGAACCGTTCCGCTGCACATTAGGTCCAAGTTTGGAACTTCTGTGGTATGAGTGACCTCATCAATCGAATTTACTTTTCCAAGGAGATACTGAGTAAGTCCTACCGGGCTTTGCAACTGGAAGGCCTTGTGAATCGAGGGACGTCTAAGATCGGCATCAATGAGCAATGTTTTAAGACCTGTCTGAGCGGTGACAATCGATAGATTACAAGAAACAAGTGATTTCCCTTCTGAAGGAATGGTGCTTGTTAGCGCTATGCAGCGAAGGTTTTCTTCGGGGTGAGCGAGGGAGATAGCTGCGCGAATCGTTCTGAACCCTTCCGAGCTATTTGATTGGGGATGCAGGTGTGCCTGGAGGTCACGTTCAACGATACTATTTGTCCGAATGTTTGGAACGTAGCCAAGGAAGTCCAGCCGAAGGTAAGTCTCGATATCATCTTGTGATTTGATTGAGTCGTCCAAGAAATTAACGAAGAATGCGAGGCCAAATCCGACACCCAAACCGCCCATTACTCCGAGTAGCAGCGTTAAGACCGTATTCGGCTTGAATGGTTTGAAAGGAGCCGTCGCCCGATCCACCACGCGCATGTTTTGCATGGATTCTTTAGAGCTAAGATCCATTTCTTTTGCCTTACCGAGAACCAGTTCGTAGAGAAACTTGGCCCGATCAGACTTTCTCACCAGCACATCATACTCGACCTTCTTTTCAGAAAGCCCGTGCTGATCCAGCTCGACTTCTCTGAGATGGTCTTTCGCAGCTTCTTCTTGGTCTTTCGCGATAGCGACCCGTTGATTTAGGGTTTCGATGACCTTTTCGGCCTCTTCCTTGATCTTTTGTTTTTCATCCGCGATCTGTTTTCTGGCTTCAATGACCAATGGATACTTGTCCTTGTAACGTTCTAGGAGCCGAACAAGCTCCGACTCGTCTGCCAGGAGCTTGACTTTTAGCCCGGCGATTAAAGGATTGTCTGCGACGTATGGAACTGTCTCGATATCGACCCCTTGCGCTAGGCTCTGTTGCACCTGGAGGGCAACTCGAGATAGGTCAGTCGCAGCTTTTTTTGCGGCGTCGTAATCAAGTTGGGCTTGACGAAGCGCTTGGGAGATAATGTTCTGATTTTCTTCCAGAGAAACCAGATCGTGGACCAATCGAAACTTATGAACAGCCAAAGCCTTATTCTGGACCTCTCGTTCTAGCGTTTCTACTTCGTTTTGTAACCACAAAAAAGAATCCCATGACTTTGCCTTCTTCTGATCTAAGTTGTCAGCGAGAAAAAGTTCAACGAGCGTGTTGGCGATCTCGGCAGCCCGTTTGGGATCTGGGTGCTGCACCTTGATATCAACCAATCGGCTGAGTCGGATTGGGGCAATTTGAATATCATTGATAACTGCCCTTAGCGGATCGACTGATCTCGCGTATCTCTCGTCTTCATCAAGATCTAGTTTGTTCACGACTTTCTGTATGAGGGTTCGGCTCAACAGGTTCTTGTATTGGGTCTGTAAGTAGTCTTGGTCTCTAGAATCTAGGGACACTGTTTGTCCTCCTAGATCTAGCAAGCCACCTGAAAGTCTTTCGATTTCCAATCTTGTCTCAGCAAGGTAGATGGGCGTGGCCTTGAAGAGATAGATGAGTGTGAGAGCGAAAACCGAGACAAATGCGGTGATCACTAGCCAGCGACGTTCAAGAATAACGTGCCAGTAGTGTCTGAAATTTAGTCCCTCTGATTGGTCCGTGAATGATTCGTTTGTGCCAGGTTCTTTATCCATCACGTTTTCTAGAAGAAGCGCTCGGGGATCTTGATAACGTCGCCAGGTTTGACTACAACTCGTTTTTTAGGGTCCTTATTCTTTTGAAGAAGAAGATCGTCATAACTGTAGCGGCTTTTCTTGCCGTCGCGGAACAATTCGATGGAGTTTCTCTTTGCATTGGGTGTCAAGCCTCCAGCAAGAGAAATAGCCTGAACAAGGTCGATATCCTTTTCTGGGGGCAACCCGTACTGGTTTGGAACTCGGACTTGTCCCATGACGGAGAATGTTTGCTCGCTATATTCGAGGATATTGATATTGACTTGAGGATCAACCAGGTAGTCCTTTGCAAGAAGGGCTTTGATATTGTCTTGAACCTCTCTCGCCGTTTTTCCTGCTACACTAATGTCCTTGAGCAGGGGGTATGTGATTGTGCCACTTCCGTGAACCCTTGTTTCTAGGGTCAGCGTTGGTTCATCGAATACTGTGATTCGAAGAACGTCCTCCGCTTGGATCTTGTAGTCGGAGGCTGCGGCGTGGCTGGTTTCCATCCTGATGAAAGAAAGACAGATAAGAAGAATGAGAAATCTTAGTTTATGCATATTTCTAAAGTAGTGAGTTTTACTTAAATTCTTTAGTAACCAACCCTCATCGAAATACTAACCGTGTTTATGTCGTAGTCAACAAGTCCAAATGTTCCCGCTCTCGACAAACTGGACGAGAACGACTGGATGGAATAAGAGAAGCTAGAAGTGAGCCATTCTTGAATTCTATATTGAACCCCAAATGACCCGCTGAGCCAATCATTTGATCGGTCTGCGGAGAGCCCGGTCTTATTTTCCCAATTTTGGAAATTCATGTTGCCGCGGGCGCTAATGATCCATTTCTTTCGAGTTCCGAGTGGCTTGCTCAAGGAAAGGCCAACGATATCTGAGACTCCAGCAGCGTTTGCGCTTTGAATGCCGACGAATGTGCTTCTGGTGTATGAGATTTCTGATGAAATATCTCTTCCCATCAAATACTCAAGTGAAACAGTAGCAACCGGGGCGACAAAGGAATCTGAGCCGCGACTGAAAGAGGTTCTTTGAATACCAAAACTTATCTCTCCTGTAAGACGGTCGGTAAACTCACCTTCTGCGGAAAAGCCACCTCCGAAATACTTTTGGGCAGAGCCTCGCGCCAGAAGGGTGCTATTGGGATCGACGGCTCTTCTACCAAGCGTGCCACTAAGGCTCAGTGAGGCTTTAGGCCTCAATTGGAAACCGAAGCCTTGTCTAAATGATGTAGATTCAGTGTCGAATAAAGGAAGGTTGTCTTGGATATCGCTAAGAGAATAATCAATCGTACTCGTCGTGAAAGTCTTTGGGGTCAATTTGATACGAGTTGATAATCGTGCTGTTACATTGTTGCGTTCGATGAGTTGATCTAGTAGGTCCGTTGAACGGGTGGGTCCGTTGAGGATGGATTTCGTATTACTTCCTTGTATCAAGGGTGTTATATCGACCCGAGCTCCAGATAGCTTTCCTTGGAGCTGAAAGCTGTGATTACCCGCATTTTGTGCTGTATGCTCGTTGAACAGGCGATGTGAATAGTTGTAATTGGCGTTGATAAAGTTGCCGGTTGGTCTCCCTATGAGGAACGATGTTCCACCTGATAAGGAAGTGATAAGGTCGCCTTCACGTTCAATTTTTGTGGTTGAGCCGTCTGGATTGACGACAAAAAAGCTCTCATCCCCGCGAAAAAAGACGTTGTCGTTGTATGTTTCACTGATGCCGAAGGAAGGGCGAATGCTTACATTGCCTACTCGATAGTAGAGTAGTTCTTCAGGCTCGATCGCGCTCAGCTGATTTGGAACTGAAAGGGCACATGCCAATGATGCCGCTTGAAAGAACGTGGTTCTTCGAGTCTTGGCTTTTCGAGTCGATCTGATTGTCATTGGTTCTTGGAGCGATGGTTGCGCGTCTCTCCTTATTGAGCAATTGGGGCAATGAATCCTTCCAGAGACTCAAGGCGGTCAGGGAATGGCCCTGAAACAGAGGAAGCTACACTACTAGAGATTGAATATCAATAATTCAGTGTGCGCTTCCCAAGAATGGGTGGCAGAGAAGCAAAAAAAACGGCTGGACCTAAGTCCAGCCGTTTAAAAAGAGGTGCGTTAGACACTTAAGCTTGTCGGAGCTTGTGGCGGCGGTATGCAGCCATTCCGAGAAGGCCGAGACCGCTAACGAGAGCGTAGGTGGTAGGCTCAGGAACGACGGAGATGGTAACGTCGTCGAAAATGGTTTGCGAGCCGGTGTTGCCTGTAGTTGATATTAAGCGAACTTCGATGGCTTGACCGTTCTGTCCGTGACCTACCCCAGCGTCAAATTGAATGCTGACAGTTTTTAGGTCGCTCGTTAGGGTGCCGCCAGCGACCTGGGCGATAGTAGCCTTTTGAAGCTCCGTTCCTCCAGTTGTGTATAGTCCTGCCTCGAAGTCGGTCGGTAGAGGTGTTCCCCCAGAGTTTCTTACTCCCACTTTGAAGGTAAGTTGCAGGCTAAGGTTATCTGCAACAGTTTCACCGATAGTTTGTGTGAAGGATCGATCGCCGGTTAGGTAGGCGATGTTGGCTGGGCTGTTGGAAGTAACGAGAGAGAATTGGTCATTGTTGAGGAGGCCTGCCGTCCCGGAGGCTCCTGTTCCGTTAGACCAGCCTGTGGGTACGGAGCTGGTGAAACCAGTTCCACCAACTGCGCCACCAGTTTCGAAATCACCATTGCTTATGCTAGCGCCTTGTGTGTCGATCAATGCCACCGTGAGTGCCAATGCTGCACCTAGAAATATTTTACTACTCATTTTGTGAATCACCTCTCCATTTCGAATTCTTCAAATATTGATCCAAACTCTTCGTATCAGTGCGGAGTTAATTCGTTTGTTCGGTTGATGTCAATTCATAATTGCCTTGCCTACTGGTGGTTGGAGAGGGTTTTGGTTCCGTTGAACAGTCGATATTCGACTCTTCTGGTGGTGTTAAATAGATTGTAAAAAGCGTGTAAGATGCTTATCTAGAGTATGTTAAGATAATGTCGATTGATTGATTGGGGGCGATTTTTGTAGGGCAAGAGGAGGTTTTTTTTTGAGAGGATTGAAGCGTTAAAAAATGATAAAAATCCTACGAATTGCGACATCGACTGCAGGCAAGGTTAGTCTTGTTTGTTTGAATCGCTGTTACTTCGCAGGATTCTAGTTTCAGTTTTGAATTTCAAAGCAACCGAGGAGCTATTACCCCTTGCTAAGTCATATCGGCCAAATCGAGCCTGCGGTGAAGCCTCCATCCACATAAATTGTCTGCCCGGTAAGAAAAGCGGCTGCTTTGGAGGCGAGGAATAGTGCTGTTCCAATCATGTCGTCACAGTTTCCAAGTCTCCCAAGTGGAGTGTTTACCTTGCCCCATCGGTGCATGGTTTCATTTGACCAGAGCTGCTTGGTTAAATCTGTCAAGATGAATCCCGGAGCGAGCGCATTGACTCTTACCCCTTTGGGCCCCCATTCCATCGCGAGTGAACGGGTCATCGTTTCTAGGGCTGACTTGCTCATGGCGTAGGGGGCGACGTTCTTGAGGGGGCGATCAGAATTGAGCGACGCGATGTTGATTTGGCAGCCCGAGCCTCGCTCAATCATTGAGGCTCCCAGCCTTTGACTAAGGAGGAAGGCGCCTTTGAGGTTGATGTTGAGGATTTCGTCGTAATCTTCTTCTGTGACTTCGGTCGCGGGTTTTCGGAGGTTGATCCCAGCGACGTTGATTAAGGTGTCGATTCTTCCGAATTGTTCGAGGCTGCGCTCGACCGTCTCGGAAATGGAAGATGGGTTGGCAACGTCGCAGACGAGCGGATGGACCGTTTGTTGGCTGGTGTCACTGAGACGCGCTGCTGTTTCGGTGATGGTCGTTTGTTCCCGGCCCGTGATAATGACCTTTGCTCCGCGGCAGGCGAAGCCTTGGGCAATTGCTTCACCGATACCGCGGCTGCCGCCAGAAACGAGAACGATTTGGTCCTGAACAGAAAATAGTGGATCTGACATAGAGTTGGTTGCTGATTTCTTAGAAGGGTGTTGACAGAATAGCTATTCGTCAATTTCTGAGCGCGCAAAGCTATTGTCAGGTTGTGGCTAGTGAGGGGTTGTTTGTTTGGTTTGTTTTCGACAGGGTAATGGCCTGTGTTATCTCGAAAACGAGAACTTCGCCAAAGCATCGGGATCGGTGGTTCCAAAGTTCAGCTTGATGATCAAAGCTTTTCTCAGTCCTATCGCCTTTGTGATTTGGCCGTTTGTCAGGGAATGTGTTGCTACGACGGTGTCTATCTCGACTCTTGCGAAGTGGACGTCCTTGAGTCCTTGACCCGTGATCAGGCGGGGCGCTTTCGCGCGCTCGGCATCGATTTCTCCTCTTCCCCTATTACCAGGGAGCGACAGCCTGATGGAACGATACGTTATCGAACGGCGACCCATCCATTCGACTATGGCCAGAGCGCTGAGTTCCCTGAGCATTTTGAGCGAACCGCGTGTGTTTTTCGCTGCGGCGATGGACGGTGTTCGCTTCAACAGATTGCTGTCGATCTCGATAAGGATCCTTGGTATTTCAAGCCCATGGGGTGCTGGATGCATCCTCTTGAACTGCGTTTGGGGGCGAAACCAACCCTTTCGGTGAGTGGGTTTGGGAAGAGTCCCTTCGGCTCCAATACCCAGTGTGGGCGTTCCTGTGCTGGAGGCGCTCCAGGATACCAAGTCTTCGAACGCGAATTACGTGCCTTGTCAGAAGTTCTTGGTCAGGATCTTCTTGTCTCTCAGAAGTAACGTGAGGAAGACGGTTCTCTTCCTGTTCGTCCTCTGCGATTGAGCGTCGATTGAGGCTGTCTAATTCCGGCTCGTGGGCAAATCAAGAGGTTGCGAATTCTGATTGCTTCTGCTTCTTTCGGGTAATGCGCTCTCTTTTGTTTCGGCTGGATAGCATGCGAATGACCTTTTTGGCTCCGTATTTCGCTGCTCTCATCTTATTCGCGTCGGCGACTGACCTGCTAGCTGACGAGGGCTTTACCGAGATCTTTGACGGGAAATCGTTGAAAGGGTGGACATTGCTGGGAAAAAAGGGTGACGGTTATGGGGTGAAGAATGGAATCCTTTATTGTGCCAAAGGCGGTGGCGGAAATCTTCTTTCCGACGAGGTCTATGATGATTTTGTCCTCCGCTTTGAGTTTCGGCTTACCCCTGGGGGAAATAATGGGGTGGCAATCCGAGCGCCATTTCAAAGTGGCAGCTTGGCCTATCAGGGGATGGAAATTCAGATTCTAGACGATACCGCAGAAAAATATGCGAACCTGCTGCCGGCACAGTACCACGGTTCTATCTACAAAGTGGTGGCTGCTAAGCGAGGAGCGCTCAATCCCGTAGGTGAATGGAATCACGAGGAGATCAGGGTTCAAGGGGCTTACGTGAAGGTGATTCTGAATGACGAGGTGATTGTTGACGCAGATTTGACATCAGTTTCGGACCCGAAAACGCTCAAGGAGCATCCAGGAATCAAAAATAAAAAGGGGCGGATCGGATTCTTGGGCCACAATGATTTCGTTGAATTTCGCCATATTCGAATTCGAAGGCTCGAGTAGTCTCGAGCTGCCATTCCTAGACTCCTGAAGAGCGGGGAGTTTTAGAGCCATGAGCGCTCTGAAATCGGTCATCGAGTGGATTTAATCAAGGATTGATGGCATTCATCCTTGGGCGCAGGAAATTCCTCATTTTTTGCGTATCCAATAGTCCCTTTCTCTCGTCTGTCTTGGCTAGTTGCGGGTTTGGTTGAGAAGGCTAAACCCGATCGGGTCGATCCCGATTGAGTCGTGAGAATATGAGAATTGATTCCGAAAGAGATAAGAATCTACCGATCGTGTCTTGGGGAGATGGTCCAGGGCGAGGGGCGAAGATTCCTTTTCGTGTGTCGAAGTTGGTAGGATGTGGAGGCGAGATTGCTTCACTCGCACTGCCGCAGCGGCACGGTTACTTTGAGATTCTTTTTGTCACTCGTGGGGCAGGATCCTTATACGTCGACTTTGAGGGGTTTCCGCTCTTTCCTGGAACAATGTTCTTTGTGAACCCTGGGCAGGTGCACTACGCGGAGTTGACGGAGGATGTGCATGGCTATGTGCTGTCGTTCCCTGAAGAATTTCTTTCCATTGACCCCTCCCGAGAGAGCACTGTCTTCGAGTTGGCCTTTTTTCAATCCTCTGATCGAGAACCTGTCGCCAGCTTTGGCGATGGAGAGACTGGAGAGATCGTTGCGATGCTGGAGTCGATTCTGGCCGAGTTTTCCAAGCGTGGGCGGGGCTATGTCACGGTGCTTCGATCCTATTTGCACATATTGTTGGTCAGGGCTTCACGGGGATTTCGATCGCCCATCCAACCACGTTCGGTATCGAGTGCGATCTTGACTACCCGTCGTTTTCGCCAACTGGTGTCCGAGCAAGTCCGAACATTAAGGTCAGTGAATGCCTATGCCGGTCAGCTTGGGATCAGTCCAGGGCACTTGCATGATGTTGTGAAATCAAGTGCGTCGACGACTCCAAGTGAGATAATCCAACAGGAGTTGATGCTTGAGGCAAAGCGCCTTTTGGCCCACACGGATATGTCCATTGCCGAGGTGGGGCATCAGTTATGTTTTGATGATCCGGCTTATTTTGGGCGTTATTTTAGGCGGAACCAGAAACAGTCTCCTGGGCAGTATCGAAACCAGGCTCGAAAGATGTTCTGGTCGACGAGTGCTGAGTCTGCGGCCTAGTTGCTGCGACCTCGCACCACTGTTTCGCGCTTCAATCCCAAGAGGGCTATGCGGGATCGATTCGAACCGGACAAACCTTGAGTTCTGCCGTCTCGGTGATCGGATCGTAGCCCGAGCCCGTGAGAACATTAATGGGAACATTGTTAAAGCCAAAGCTAGTGAAGACGGTGCCCTTTGGCGACCGGTCTGTGAGTTTGACTTTCACTCGAACCGACCCCCTTGGGCTACTGAGATGGCACCAATCTCCATCTTTCAGATTTCTCTCGGCGGCATCAGTAGGGTGAATTTCCAAGGATTCTTCGGCGAGGAGATAGTCTATGCCTTGGGCACGCCCTGTTTGCGTTCGAGTGTGATAAGCCTGAAGGCGTCGTCCCGTGGTTAACCAAATTGGATAGTCGTCGCTGATGGTTTCCGCCGGATCTCGGTAGTTGATGACTTTGAACAAGCCTCGGCCGTTCTTGAACTCCTCTTGATGGAGGATAGGGGTGCCAGGATGTTCCTTGTCTGGGACCGGCCATTGGTATTCGCCTTTATCGATCCGATCCCAATCGAGTCCAGCGTAAATCGGCGACAGCTCGCAGAGTTCGTTAAAAACGCTCTTAGCTGAATCGAACTCGAATCCACTGAGCCCTAGACGTTTGCCAATCTCCGCAATGATCCACCAATCGGGACGAGCGTCTCCGTGGGGTGTGACCGCTGCTCTAAGCCGTTGAACGCGCCGCTCAGTGTTCGTGCACACTCCGTCTGTCTCACCCCAAGCTGTTGCCGGGAGAACGACGTCTGCGAGAGCTGCTGTCTCGGTGAGGAAAATATCGATAACTACGAGATGGTCGAGCGAGCGTAGGGCATGCTCGCAATGATCACGATCCGGATCTGACACGAGGGTGTTTTCGCCATCGATCAGCATGGCGCGGATCGACTTGCCGCACTGATCGAGAGCCGTGACCTTGGTGATGCCTTTTTCGAGATCGATTTTTCGTCCGTAGAGGGCTTCAAATTTTGATTGGGCCGCAGGGTCGGTGACTGGTTGAAATCCTGGGTAATTACTTGGAACAGCTCCGGCATCTCCTGCGCCCTGAATATTGTTTTGTCCTCGCATCGGATTAATTCCCGTTCCCTCGCGTCCGAGATTTCCGGTCATTAATGCAAGGTTGCAGAGGCTTTGGACGTTATCGACGCCGCAGATATGTTCGGTGATACCGAGGGTGTAGAAAATAGCGCCTTTATCGGCTTGGGCATAGAGAATGGCCGCTTTCTCGATGTCTGCAGCGGGAACCTCAGTGATCGACGCTGCCCACTCCGGCGTGAAATCTTTAACATGCTCGAGGAAAGCATTCGCACCGCTGGTACGTTCATCGATAAACGTGGCGTCGTAGAGTTTCTCCCGCAGGATCACGTGGGCCATTGCGAGTAAGAGGGCGACGTCGGATCCGACCCGGATCGGTAAGTAAAGGTCCGCCAGGTCAGCTAACGCAATTCGGCGAGGGTCAGCGACAATCATTTTTGCGCCTCGACGAAGGGCTTTCTTGATCCCCGTTGCAGCCACCGGATGGCACTCGGTCATGTTGGTCCCAATGCAGAATATGACATCGGGTTTTTGCATGTCGACGAGTGGATTGGACATAGCTCCCCTGCCGATGGTGGCTGCCAGACCGGCAACCGTCGGAGCGTGTCAAGCTCGACTACAATTATCGATCTGATTCGTGCCGAAGCCCGCACGAATGAATTTCTGCATCATGTAGTCGGCCTCCGAGGGCGTTCGTCCAGAAGCAACGCCATAGATGCTTTGTCGGCCATGTGTCTTCATGGCCTCACGGAATCCATCAGCTGCGCGATCAAGGGCGATCTCCCAAGAGGTTTTCTCGAGCTCTCCGGCTTCGTTGCGTATTAAGGGGCTTCCTAGCCGGTCATTGTGTTGGACGAAATCGAAGGCGAATTGGCCTTTGATACAGAGAGCTCCCTGGTTCGCTGGGCCATCCATGGCCGGTTGAACGCCAACGAGGCGATCGTCTTTGCTCAGCAAATCGACCGAGCATCCCACACCGCAGTAGGGGCAAACCGACCGGGTCTTCTTGATCTCGCCAGGATCGTTCTCAGCTCGCATGGCTTTCTTATCTGCCAGCGCTCCCGTGGGACATGTTTGAACGCATTGGCCGCAGAATGTGCAGGAGGAGTCTTTGAGTGTGCCGGAGAATTCTGTCGTGATCTGAGTGTTGAATCCTCGGTTCCGAATGTTAATGGCGTAGTCACCCTCTTGCTCGGCACAGACGCGCACGCATCGGTAGCAGGAAATGCAACGATCATAGTCTCGAAGAATGAACGGGTTGTCGTCATCTTGAAATGATTGGCCTGACTGGCGCCCCTTGAATCGTCCGGTGTCGGCGCGATAGTCATCTACGAGCGTGCCTAACTCTTGTGAGGCGTATCCACGAAGTGGATCGACCGCGATATCTGGATTCTCAGAAGCCACCATTTCCAAGAGCACTTTTCGATGTTTCTCGATCGCTGGGCTTGTCGTTCTGACTACCATGCCATCGGATGCCTTTGTCGTGCAGGAGGCGACGGGGTTTCGGATGCCATCGACCTCTACCATGCACAGACGGCAGCTACCGAAGGCCTCGAGGCGGGGGTCATAGCAAAGCGTCGGGATGATGGTTTCTTGGCGCTTGGCAATCTCGTAAAGGGTCTCACCTGCGCTGAAGGAAACAGGTTCCCCATCTAAGGTGATATTACTGGATTGAGAGCTTACCATGGACGCCGGTGATATAGCCGCTTAGGGGCTTTTTTGCACGTGTTTTGTGACTTGATCTGGGAAATATTTTGCGAGGCTCTTGGTGATGTTGGGCGCCGCCATGCCCAGTCCACAAGCGCTGGTAGCCATCATTGTCGTGCCGATATCGTCGACTTCGGCATTCCAGTCGGTAATCGATGTCGGGCCCGCGTCACGGGCAAGCCGCTCTGTGAGTCGTTCCGTACCGATCCGGCAAGGGAAACACTTGCCACAGGACTCTTCTGCAAAGAAGGCCATGGCTTCATGGGCTGCTTCGACCATGTTTCGTGAGTCGTCATAAACAATGATGCCACCTGCGCCGGGGAAGGATCCTTTGCTTCGAATGCATGGATCGTCGAGAGTGATTTCGAGATCGTCGCCCGCCAGGTAGCCACCGGAAAGCCCCGCCATCGTGACTGCTTGAATGGAGCGACCAGCCTTTGGTCCCCCGGCCCAGTCGTAAAGAAGTGTCCTGAGTGGGAGGCCGATGGGGATTTCGTAGTTGCCAGGCTTCTCGATATCTCCGGAGAGGCTGATGAGCTTGGTGCCGGCATGTTCATTAAGTCCTAGAGACTGATACCATTCTGGGCCCTTCGCTAGAATCTGCGGGACCGCTGCGAGGGTCTCAACATTGTTGACCGCGGTTGGTAAATTGTTGAACCCGTGAGTTACAGGGAAGGGAGGGCGATTGCGGGGAAAGGGATGCTTCCCTTCAAGTGAATTCAAGAGCGAGCCTTCTTCCCCGCAGATGTAGGCGCCTGCTCCGCGACGTAGGTGTAGTGTGAAGCGGAACTCCTTCCCGCCGATCCCATCACCAAGGTAATGGGCCTCGGATGCCTCCCTAATAGCTTCCTCTAGGAGAGCGAATGATTGTGGATATTCATAGCGAAGATAGATAAAGCCTTGGGCCGCTCCTGTGGCATAGGCTGCAATGATCATTCCCTCAATAACCGCATGTGGATCGTAGTCAAGGATGGCCCGATCTTTAAAACAGCCTGGTTCTCCTTCATCAGCGTTACAAACGATTGACTTCGGATTTCCCGGAGCTTCAGCGACGGCCTTCCATTTGACGCCGGTAGGAAAGCCGGCTCCGCCTCGTCCAGCCAACTTGCTTTGGGTCATGAGTTCAAGTACTTGGCTTGGGCTCATTTCGTTGAGCATTTTGTCGACGGCAAGGTAGCCACCTGAATCCCGATAGCCTTCGAACTTCGCTCGGTTAGGAATTCGAATGTTCGCGAAGATGCATTCTTCGATATTGCCCGGATTGCGTGCTGGAAGCGGAGTGGCTTTTTCCTCTAGAGAGGCGTTGTCAGTGCCTCGGAGGGCGTGATGTCCCTTGAGCACTGGAATTGGATCGTCGCAGCGGCCAGCGCAGGCCATGGCTGTGGCGCCTTGGTCTTTGAGGGCGTTCAGGAGTTGGGCTGAGCCGTTTAGGCAACAAACAGGGCCAGTGCAAACTCGCGGGGCTGACTGTCCTGGGGGGGACTGGGAAAAATGATGGTAAAAGGTGATTGTGCCGTAGAGTTCGGCAAGGGGGATCTTCAGCCCGCTGGCGACGTCCCGGATGACGGCTTCGCTAAGGTATCCGTCGCGATCATGAAAGGCATGGAGAACGCCAAGTAGCGCCGCAGGCTCTTCTTTCCACTGATCGATGATCGATTCGTTGTTCGCCGAGATTTTCACGGAGTCAATGACTCGTTTTAGGTTGAAGCAGCGACGATAGGCAGCAGGTCCGTTTCAGTGCAATTCAAATATCGGCAATACTTGGTTTCCTTGGTGAGCTTGTTGGTGTCGCTTGGCCTACGGTGTCTGTGTGTTCGACGGCGAAAGAGATGGTGTCAGGGCGCAGGGCCATACTTTTCGGTGAGAATGTCATCATCGCTCCAGAGTTTTTTATCTGGGCCAGCGCTTCGAATCTCCATTCTGTCTGCTGAAATGGAATGGAAAAAGTATGGCGAGCCCCAGCGGTCTTGCAATACCCCATCCAGGGTTATGGCTGGATGGTTGGGGGGGATCACAGCGACATGCTTGGCATTCTGACCGGTCAGAGCTGCTACGATTTCGTAGTTTTCTCCTGAGGGATTGCCATTTGTGGCTTGGCGGAAGGCGATGAAGAGGGCGTCAAGGAGATGGAGATCGTCTTCTCCATTCGTTTCAGGACTGTGTAATTCACTCGTAAGAGCCGTCGCGGGCAGGAGAGTGATTTTATGTTGTGAGCCGGAGTCGCTTTGACGCTTGTTTAGTGGGGGCTCGGATGAGGGCGGCGCCTGGCTTTCGGGGGGAGGCGCGAGACGGTTGGTTAGAGCGGAAGGGGCTATTTCATCTTGGTCAGTGAAAGGTCGCCAGTTCCAAGCTCCAAGTGCTAGGACGAGAAAGATTGTGGCGATTACTATTCGACGGTGGGTTTGCATCGCGCTCTGCGGAGAAGACTTAGACGCCGTTCATGAAATTGAGATTCGGTCGTGCGCTGCTTAGGGGATCGTCGAATCTGGGAAGGTTGGGGAAAATCGTTTCCATGGAATTGCTGTCGACGCCGAACCAACGGGCGAGCACGGCGGCGTATTGATCAACGGAAGTCGTAGGAATCCATCGGCCTCGATTTCGTCCGGCATCATCGCCCGCTCCCAGGATGAGCTGAGGGAAGGTTCCGTAGAGTTGTTGACCGTTGACGGCACCTCCCATGACCATGGCATGCCCTCCCCAGGCGTGGTCGGCGCCTGCGTTGGCATCGGTGCCGTTTGGGGTGAAGGTTCGAGCGAAATCGGAGCAGGTGAAGGTTGTCACTTGATCTTGAAGTCCGAGGCGCTCTGTTGTCTGGTAAAATGCGCGCATCGCGTTGGAGAGTTCTGCGGTGAGGTTAGCGTGTGACGGGAGCTGGGATTGGTGTGTGTCGTAGCCTCCGACTCGACAGAAGAAAATCTGTCGGCGATTCCCAATGGCGGACCTGCCAGCGATGAGTTTCGCCACTGTCTTGAGTTGGTCTCCAAGGTTGGATTGCGCGTTGATGAACAGCTCTTCAAATTCGACGCCGCTGTTGTTTGCCATCTCCAGAGTTGCCCCAACAGTGCCTTCGGATGCGCGGGCACGCTGGACGATCTTGTTGTAATTATCCTCGAGGAGATTGGCATGGGTCAGGTTCATGATCTCTTCGAATGCTCGTAGTCGCCGCCCTTGATCATTGCGCTTGTATGTGCCGTCACGATTCATCGCTCCCTGATAGTTTTTCCCGTAGCCAGCCAGTCCGGCGACCCCGTTGGGAGTGGTGACGAACTGGGTTACGGTACCAGAGGTGCCGATTTGAAAACTATTGATTCCTGAGAGAGAAATCGACATTGAAACTTTTGAATCAGGATTCTGCCCGGCATGTAGTAGATCGGCGACACGGCCTCCCCAACCACTTTGGAACGGCTGGTCCGGTATCGAGCTTTGCCACTGGGTTTGCTGGTCTGAGTGAGAGAAAAGCTGGGGTGGAAGAGGGACGGTCTTGTTGAGGTAGTCATCTCGTGTCGGGATGGGGTAGGCAAGGGAACCTACATTGCAAACGAAAGCAAGATGGCCACTGTTGAACGTTTCTTGAAGGGGAGAAGCGTTCGGGTGCAATCCGAAATCTCGGCTGTCATTCAGCGGATTGATCGGGTGTAGCTGTTCTGCGGGAATTTGAAGCACACCCCGTCCGGTTTCGTAATCGACTCGGAAATCGCCACTACGGGGAACGAGGAGGTTATTCGAATCGTTGCCTCCGTTGAGGAACAGGCAGACCAGCGCGCGATAGTCGTCGCTGGGAGTATTCTGAGCCATCGCGGCGGTAACGAGGCGCAGGTTAGCCAGGGTGTTGACGACCCCGGTGATGCCCAGGGCAGCGCAGGCTGATTGACGAACAAAGTCTCGGCGGTGGATGGTGCCATTAAGGCGGTCTGAAACAGATTTCATGAGGCAAGTGAGATCGTGAGATTTGGCTCGTTGGTTGTGTGCTGCCTTATTTTAAAGTGACGTACTCGGGGCTGGTGACATAGAGATAGAGAGCGGTTTTGATCTTGTTGTTTCGACTGCTCGTAGCGACCGCTTCTATCATGATATCTCTTGGAGTCTTTCCGATCTGATTCTGATAGACCGCCTTCAGGTTCCCGCCGCTGAGTAAGAGATCGGTAAAGTCTACAAGCAGCGTCGCGACCTCAAGGGCTGTGGCGTTGTTGGCTTCAGCGTGCTCGATCAATGCAGTAAACGCGGCAAGATTCGGAATCATGTTGTCGTCCGTGGCGCTGTTCTGTTCGGGGAGCCGAAGGCCTCCTTGCCCATTTCGATTGAAGAGAATGGTGTAGTGGCTGTTGACAGCGTTAACGACTTGGGACTCCGTCGTGACCTGAAACTCCGGGGCGACGAGGCCCGCCTCTGCGAGTGGGCCTGATACCGTGAAGTCGGGCAGAAACCAGTTGAAGACAGTCGGTGCGCCCTGCGGTGTCTGGGCTAGTCGGGTATCTGTGTTACCCATGCGATACATGGAGGAGCCGCGAGGGAATTTTGAGAGTTCGCTACGGGGGTATCCGTGTTGGGTGAGTGCTGACAGCGGGAGTTTTGATTCGACTGCGAGTGCTCGGTAGAGTGCCAAGTAGCGAATGATGGGTTCCTTCTGCTTTCCGGCGTCGACCCGGCCCGCCCATGCGAGGTTGCGCGCTTCAGGATCTAAGAGGATGGCTTTAATTACTTCACCAAGTTGTCCTGCCGACTGGTTGAAAACCTGAGCGACGCGATAGATGTAGCCTCTCGTTGGATTGCTAGTGACGAGCCGCTGAATAAGGAGACGGCTGACGAATGGGGCAGTGTTTGGATGGGAGGCGATCGCGTCGAGAGCCGCGTCGAGATCCTTCTCGCCTCCTTGATTTGGCGGCGTTTGGTTTCCGTTTATGAGCCGCTTCCTATCTTGATCGTGGAAGTTCTCGAAGAATTTCATCGGGTGAATCCATTGGTCTTGGTAGCCGCGACTTCCATTGCCGTAGTTAAATCGTGTGTTCTCTCTGACGGTATCGCTATTCCGGGGAATATTTCGTTTGCTGAAACTCAGCCCGGTCATAACGCGTGCGAGTTCGGTGATCTGGGTTTGACCGTAGGTGGGGATAGGAAGGCCCTGTGAGTCGAGAACGATCGTTCCATCGGGATGGCGCTCTACGAGCCCTATTGAAAAGAGTTGCATGATCTCGCGGGCGAAATTCTCATCTGGGCTGACGAGAGTATTGCCGTCGGCATCTAGAATATCCTTTTGATTTCTGAGATGACTCAGGTAGTGCCCCATGATGGGATGCTTGGTGACGTTCTCGAGGAGGTCGCGGTAAGATCCAAAAGCTCCCCGTGAGAGCGTGTCGTAGAAATGGGCAGCTCCGTAGTGCCGATTGTTGATGAGGCTGTCTTTGGTTGAGATGACGAAAATCTGGCTCAGCGCAAAGGCGACGCGTTGCCTGAGTTGATCGCTTCCCTTCATCGCCATTGTCCACCAGCTGTGCCGGAGGTTGTGAGAGCGAATTCGGTAATCTCCTTGGTCATAGAATGATGCTTCGTGGCGATCGGACGCTTTGGTAAGGCTGAGTAGCGAAATTGGAGGGGTCTGCTGTGCGTCCATTTGTTCTTCGATCCATTGCGCAATGCCTTCGATTCGATCGTTTGATTGCGTAATGTGTCTACTCACTTCAGTAACGCTTTGGGCTGTCGGACCGAAACTTGACTGCATAAGGAATCGAGCGATGTCTCGTTCCAATTCTTCTGGGCTTAGGTCTTCGAGTTCCGGTGGGGACTCGGGGGCTTGGAAGTCAACCGATCCCGTCTGTTGGCGATAGTCCCCGCGAATTTCTCCAGCCGGATAGTTGGCCGAGTGAACATTGACGTAAAGCCGCCCCTCTTTTAGTGCATCAAGAACGGATTGATCTGTCGTGAGAAACTGGGTGGCTCGAATGTTCCATTGATGATCGTGGACAGATCCGAGATTCAGGCTTTCTAACGGTGGGCCAGAGATTGGGTTTGCGATATGAATGTGTACGGCTGTTTGAGGGGAACTGAGTCCCTCGAAATCCAAGTTGACGAGTCCGAAGCTGTTATCTCCCTGTAGTCTAATGGTCGAGAGACCGGCTGCTGACGTATTGGCCATTCCTTCAGATCGCAGGGTGGCGACATAGAGTCGTTCGTTTTCTGGCGTGTTCGTGGCGTCATACAGCGTGATGTCGACTGTGTCTTCGTCGGAGAGCTGATATTGGTCGCTCGGTGCAACGCGAATTCTTAGGGTTTCTGGGACCTCGCTTACTGAGTCTCTGACAGGCGCCACTAAGACATCCATCGTTCGCTGGCCGGCTTCAAATAGAACAGAGTCTTGTAGTGGGAGACCGCTTGAATCAAGCAGCTGATAGTCGTCGGGAGAAGCGTTGCTCTTTGTTGGGTTGCTGTTGGGGGTGATGATAAGTTGAACGGAGATTGGAGCGTTGGACTGAGCTCGGCGGATTCGGAAGCTTGCGTTGAGGAGCTCCCTTTCGTAAGCCCTCGGATTGTCAGCGACGAGTCGGATGATTCCGCCATCAATGATGCCGTCGAACTGGTGTGGATCTGAGCCTTGATCGAATTCCTGTTTGTTCGTTCGCCCATCACCGTCGTTGTCAGCCGTTGCATCTGTGGCGTCCATCGGACTAAGTCCATAGGCTTCCTCCCAAGCGTCAGGAATCCCATCCTGGTCTTGATCGATCACTCTTCCGAAAACGATGTAACCAACCTTTTCCGTTGTGTGCCACACTTCTTGATCTCTCGACTGTTCTTCCTCGATTCGAATCTGTACGCCCGTGCTTTCCAAGTTCCGATGTCGAAGTGCTGCCGTGTCGCCTCCGCCGGTTGTCTGCATGTGAGCCAGGAATACAGGTTCTGAGTAGCTTGTTGGAAATTCTAACCTATGCCATGCATGGGTGACTTTGTCTGGGCTCGATGCAACCAAGATAGGCTGGCCGTTCGGTTGGAGGTATTGGCCGGGTTCGAAGGCGATGAAATGAATGGTGTGCGGTTTGAGGCGTGAGCGGTTCTTTTCTTCTGCCTGAATTCGAAGTTCGAATCCGGTTGTGGTGATTCTGCGCGGCCGCACGACGAGGGCTGGACTGGAATCATTTGCTTCAACTTGGAAAAGAATGACGGGAGGCGCTTTGAAGGCCGTTTCAAATTTGAACGCTTGGAGGGTCCCGGCGACGTCTTGAAGGGTCCCGGCTACGATGGGGGCCCCTTCGAGATCTGATTGACCTGGTTGGGCAGCGAGATAGCTGAGTGATTCCTCGATGTGAGATCCGTCCCGATAGTCCCATTCATCGATCTGAAACTGAAACCCCTTGGTCGAGACATTGCGTATTCTCACGGTTGCAGGGTCGGTTCCGTTGTAGGAAAGGGGGCCCATTACGACCGCTGGCGTTTCCGGAAATGCCTTCTCGAACGTAATCTCAGTCCAGCTTGCCTTGGATGGTTGGACGAGTGAGATCGTGGCGGCTTCGAAGGCTGCGAGCGGCCCGAGCATCGTGGCAAGTAACAAGCCGAAGGCAAACGGCGTGGTGGGCGATGTTGGCGTTAGATGCATAGGGCCAGTTTGCTTTCTCTGCCTGACTGGTGGGTAGATCGAGTTCTGTCTCTTATACACAACTCCGAGCCCACGAGACCTCTCTACATCTCGTATGCCG
>OJGU01000471.1_pt1 | contig 23672 bp, 23 predicted proteins | sample 1594741 | NCBI WGS metagenome assembly OJGU01 (sample SAMN05416841, study PRJEB24817) | seawater metagenome | isolation source: Sea water | place: Canada:Atlantic | collected 2013-07
ATCTACACTAGATCGCTCGTCGGCAGCGTCAGATGTGTATAAGAGACAGGCCCTGCTGGGTGGGTCGGTCGTCGTTCTCGGCATGTCGGGACGAGCGTTCCTGCCGGAGTTCAACGAGGGCGCCCTGACCATCAGCGTGGTCACCATTCCGGGCACCTCGCTCGAGCAGTCCAACGCCCTGGGCACCTGGGTCGAGGAGATTCTGATGGAGCAGCCGGAGGTCGCGTCCACGACCCGCCGAACGGGTCGGGCCGAGCTCGACGAGCATGCGCAGGGAGTCAACGCCGCCGAGATCGATGTCCGGCTCACCCAAGAAAGCTCCAGCGACGGGCGAACGCGCGCGGCGTTCTCCGAGGCGCTGCGAGCCGAGTTCGCCCTGATCCCCGGGACGGCGGTCATCATCGGTCAGCCGATCTCACACCGCATCGATCACATGCTCTCGGGGACCCGGGCGAACGTGGCGGTCAAGATCTTCGGGCCCGACCTTCAGGAATTGCGTCGCCTCGCCGAGCGAGCCCGGGCGTCCATGGAGGGCATCGATGGGGTCGTCGATCTCACCATCGAGCAGCAGTCCGAGGTCCCCACGATACTCGCGCGCTTCGACCGGGCGGCCCTCGCTCGTTATGGCCTGACGATCCAGCAGGCGTCCGAAACGATGGAAGCGGGCGTTCGTGGTCTCTCGGTGTCGCGGGTCCTCGAAGGGAACATCAGCTTTGACGTTGTCGTGCGCCTGGACCCGGCCCCGTCCGACTTCGAGTCGCTGGGTGACCTGTTGATCACATCGCCCAGCGGAGCACGGGTGCCCCTACGGGCTATCGCGCAGCTCAACCGCGATGTAGGACCGAGCACGATTTCGCGGGAAGACGTGGAGCGCAAGGCGGTCGTGTCATGCAACGTCGCGGGCCGGGCGTTGGGCAGCGTGGTGCAAGACATCCGTGCCGCCGTAGGCACGGAGGTCCCCCCGCCGGACGGCTATCGCATCGAGTACGGCGGGCAGTTTCAGAGCGCCGAGGAGGCGTCGCGCATCCTCCTTCTGGTCGGGGCCGGGGTGATTTTGGGTATCCTCGTCCTGCTCGTGGCCGCGCTGCGTTCCACGCGCGACGCCCTGCTGGTGATGCTCAACCTTCCGCTCGCGCTCATCGGCGGCGTGCTCGGCGTGTTCCTGTCCGGGGGCGTCCTCTCGGTCGCGTCGATGATCGGCTTCATCACCCTGTTTGGCATCGCAACGAGAAACGGCATCATGCTCGTCTCCCACTTCGGGCACCTCGTCGAGCAGGAGGGGGTGACGGATCGGAAGGAGGCGGTCTTGCGTGGATCCGTCGAGCGCCTCGCCCCGATCCTGATGACGGCGATCGCCACCGCCCTGGGGTTGGTGCCCCTCATGTTGGCGGCTGGCGACCCGGGGAGCGAGATCCAGGCGCCAATGGCGGTCGTGATCCTGTCCGGCCTGGCCACCTCGACCGCCTTGAACATGCTCGTCGTCCCCGCGTTGTATCTTCGTTTCGGACGCTACCGACTTCACCGCAGGACTTCCGATGCACGAACATGAGATCGAACGCTTTGAGCACCGTCACTCCTTCGTCAGCGATCGGCACACCGGCGCGGAGCGGCGGACTCGCTGGGTCGTCGGCCTGACGCTGGTCATGATGGTGGCGGAGATCTCCGGCGGCATGTTCTTCGGATCGATGTCACTGCTCGCGGATGGATGGCACATGGGAAGCCATGCCGCCGCGCTCGGGGTGGCCGCCTTTGCCTACTGGTTCGCACGCCGCCATGCCGCGAACCCGAGGTACAGCTTCGGGACGGGGAAAGTCGGTGCTCTCGGTGGTTTCGCGAGCGCAGTGGGGTTGGTCCTGGTCGCGCTCCTGATGGTTGGCGAGAGTGCGTGGAGGTTGGCGACGCCGGTATCGATCATGTTCGACCAGGCCATCGCGGTCGCGGGCGTGGGCTTGGTCGTCAACCTCGCGAGTGCGTTCATCCTTCGAGATGACCACGACCACAACCACGGACATAGCCACGACCACGATGCTCATCGCGATCACAACCTTCGCGCCGCATACCTGCACGTTCTGGCGGACGCGCTCACTTCTGTTCTCGCGATCGTGGCTCTCATCGCGGGTAAACTCTACGGCCTGACGTGGATGGACCCGATGATGGGCATCGTCGGTGCCCTGGTGATCTGCAGGTGGTCTTACGGACTCCTACGCGACACGAGCGGCGTTCTGCTCGATGCCGAGGCTGGAGACGCCCGCCGGGCCGCGATCCAGCGCAAGATCGAAGCTGACGCCGACAACCGGGTCGCCGACCTCCACATCTGGCGTGTGGGGCCCGAACATCTGGCCGGTATCGTCGCCGTCGTCACGCACGATCCGAAGCCGCCGGAACACTACAAGCGCCTGCTGGAAGGGGAGTCAGACCTCGTGCACCTGACGGTTGAGGTTCTCTCGTGCCCGGGCGACTCACCGAAGGCAGCCTAACGAGCGTGAAGCCAATGCTGGGTGCCAAGCTTCCGTTTCGATCGCTCTCCACCGGTATGCAACCGGCTTCTGCCGCCGCTCCTCGACCTCCTGACGAGACTTGAGCCACGTTGCGAGCCCGGCAACAACACCCAGCCACGGGCTCAGAAGCTCACCCCAGAACCATCCGAACACCAGCTCACGACGAAGCAACTCGAGCGTGCTGATGCAGCGAACGCCGACCTCCGAAGGGCGCATACGTCCGGAATCTTGACGTTCGGACGCTATGTTCAACTTCTTCGGGTTCGCGGCCGCGGAGCGCGCGACCACCGAACTGACGGGGTTGTCTTCCCGGCGCCCACCGTGGTCCGGTGTCCCCATCCGCCAAAATGTAGTGGCGCCCATCGCCGACTTCAACCGCGTCGCTGACCGGCATGCCACGAAGCCCACGCGCCGGGTGGACCGGCCTCGATGCGATCGTCGAGCTCCTCAACGACGTTGCGATGTGGTTCCGCCCCCTGAAAACCCGTACTGGAGCGGACCGGGGCGGGCCCGGACGAGACATCCGCCGCAGGGGAGGAGGCTGAGCATCACTTGTTCGCCCCGCATTTGCCCTCTCCCCCGCACTTAGCCTCGGCGCCACACTTCATTTCTCCCCGGTCATCCTTGTGCTTGGTGGCTGCCGCTTTCTTCGGAGCCGTGTCTGTTGGCGCTTTCGCAGGCACCGCGGGGGGCTCTTTCGGAGCCACGACCTCTGTGACCGCGCGCGCCTGGTCTGGGGAAACGGACGGGGTACGCTTCGAGCGGCGACGCTTCTTGGCCGCCTTCGGCGGCGGCGACGGCACCACAGCAGGCTCGCTCGCCGCTGCAGCGACACCGCCTTCGAGCGGATCCACGTTCGCCCGGTCGGCGATCGGCACAGCAGGCACGTCCGGCTCTGCGGATGCTCCGCACTTGCCGGCCCCGCACTTCCCTTCGCCGCACTTTCCCTTCGCCGCAGCTTGCCTCACCGGCGTCAGCAGCCGGAAGAACCTCTTGAGCTGGTGTCGAAATCTCGGGGGCGGCTGGGCTATCGCACGCGACCAGGGCTGCTCCTGTCCCGAGGGCGGAGAGGATTTTGTAGATTGTTTTGGCGTCCATGAATCCCTCAAGTCGCGCAGCAGCTGAGCTTGGAGACGTCTTTTCCGAACGTGATTGCGGCGAGCTTGATTCCTTCGGAGAGCGTCAAGTACGGGTGCAGCAGTTCGCGCAATTCGGCGATCGTCAGCTGGCCGCGGATTGCGACTGCCAACTCCATGAGTAGCTCGGATCCCTCTGGGGCGAGGATCCGAGCCCCCAGCAGTCGGTCCGTTTTTCGGTCCCGGATGAGCTTGATGAAGCCGCGAGTGTCGCGGGCCGCGAGGGCGCGTGGAACGTAGCTCATGGGCAACGTCGCAGCTTCGGCGTCGAACCCCGCCGCGCTCGCCTGCCGTTCGTCCATCCCGATTCCTGCCACCTGCGGGTCGGTAAACACGACCCATGGCGTGGGTTGACCGCTGCGAAGGAGGGACGCGTCGGAGAGCGCATTTCTAGCCGCCCGTGCCCCATCGGCAGCTGCGGTGTGCACAAACATCTCGCCGCCCGCCACGTCGCCTGCAGCCCAGACTCCCGGTGCCGTGGCCTGCAGGTGCTTGTTGACCCGGATGAAACCACGGTCGTCTGTCTTGACGCCGGCGGCGTCCAGCCCAAGTGCATCTGTATTGGGCACGCGCCCTGTGGCCAGCACAATGTGCTCCGCGCGGAACGTGACGCGCTCGCCATCACGTTGGCCGTGCAGCACCGCCTCGCCGGACTCGCGCTCCACCGATTCGATTTGGACGTGGTTCTCGACCGCCACCCCCTCCTCGACCAGAAACGTCGCGAGCCCGTCGCCGATGTCTGGAAGTTCGCGCGACAACAGCCGGCTGCGCGTGACGATGGTGACCTTCGTGCCGAAGCGGGCGAACATCTGCGCGACCTCCAGCGCGATGTAACCTCCGCCGACAACGAGCATCGAGGTGGGAAGCGCCTCGAGTTCGAACGCACTCTCGTTGTCGAGATACCCGACCTCGCCCAGCCCTGCGATTGGCAGCGAGGCCGGCCGGGCCCCGGTCGCGATGATGATCTTGTCTGCGAGCAATCGGCGCCCATCAACCTCGACCTCGGTCGCGCTCACCAGACGAGCTCGGCCGTCGATGCGGGTGAACCGCGGGAGATCGGCGACCACGTCGACATACTTGGCTTGCCGGAGTTCCTCCACCAACGCTCGCTTCTGCGCGATGACCTGCTTGAAGTCCGAAACACGCCCCGAGGTTTCCACCCCGGCGAACGAATGTCGCTGCGCGCGATGAACCACATCCGCCGCACGGATGAGTGTTTTCGAGGGCACACAGCCGACGTTGACGCAGGTTCCACCGATCGGCAGACCGTCGTTGATCATCGTGACGCGCGCACCCAACTCGGAGGCCGTGATCGCAGCGGAGAAGGCGGCCGATCCTCCACCAACGATCACGACGTGTGGGGGAGCGGAAGGGACAACCGACATGTTCTTTTTCGTGCTCATTGGATAGCTGCCGACGGGTGCGGGCGGGAGACGGTTCAGGAGTTGACGGCCGCCGACGGATAGCCGATGTCGGTCGTGGCCTTGGTGAGGTCGTCAACCTGCACCTTGGCGGGGTCGAACTCGACCACCGCCTGCGGCGGATTGCTCGTCACGTCGATCACCTTCACGCCGTCGAGGGCTGCAAGCGCCTTGCGAACGTTGTGGGGGCATGCCGCGCAGGTCATGTTCTCGATCGAGAGCACGACACGCTCGCGGTCTTGTGCGACGGGGGCGGCTGCGAGTGCCTGGGCGGTGGCAGCACTGCCTGCGGGCTCGCTGTTTGACCCGTCTGCCCACCCAACGATGCTCGGCACCATCAAGAGTCCACCGACCAGCAGCGCGACGCCCCACAGGGCAGCCTTGTTGACCCGGTCGGTGCGTGGGTCCGCGCAAAGGCTGCCCGGCACACACGCCTCCGGCTCCGAGGATTTGGCGTAGACGCGAGAGAAGGCGAACCCGAGGAAGCCACCCGTCGCGAGCGTGAGCAGGGGTTTGATCGGCTCGAGGAACGTCAGGCTGCTCATCCAGGCACCCGACGCGCCCAGAGCGATCAAGACAAGTGGCCCCACGCAGCAGATCGACGCCGCCACAGCAGCGCCAATGGCCGCGCCAAGAGTTCGGCGAGAACTGACCTTCGATTGGATTGGGTTCGTACTTGACATGGTCACGTCTAGGCAAACGAGATTGCCTCTCCAGAAGTTTCGCTATTGAACGACCGTACTCAACTCCGGAGTCGGGTCGAGTGCTTCGATCAGTGGGCAGGCATGCGGGGACAGAGACCCGCAAGAGCGAACCAGCCCTCTAGAGCTTTACGCATCGCACACAGGTCCAAAAACTCTGGCTTCGACTTCTGCGTTCTTCGCCTTCGCTCGGCTCCGCATCCGCCCGCACTATGCCTCGCTGCGGCTGCCTCGCAACGCGAGCATCTCCTCGACGTCGTCAAGAGAAGAACCCAACTGCTGGGCCCGCGTGATGAAGCGGATGCGGCGCAGCACTTCCTCACCGTAGCGGCGCCAACCCGAAGTCGGAGATTCAGGCTGTCGGATGAGACCTCTCCGCTCGTAGAATCGGATGGTCTCGACGTTGACGCCCGCCTCAACGGCCAGCCGACCAATAGTTCGTCCTTCGGACATGTGCAGCCTCCCTGGTCATCAGCGTAAGCTCCGGACACGGGTACGGAGTCAAGCGCGGTCTGCCGGCTGCATCCAAGAGCCCGCTATGCGGATCTATGGGCGGCACCTTGGTGCCCGGTGCCGTACGTGAGAACGGCGACGCTCTGTCACCTGCGGCCCGCTGCCTGTTCGGCTCCGCGGAGGGCAGCGCTGTTCACGAGCGAGTGTCGAGCGCATCGAGGATCGGGCATGGGCGGCCGGTCCCATCTTCAGGACAAGAGCCCGCAAGATCCGCCAGCACGTCTCTCACCGCCATCAGGTCGCGGACCTTGTCATCGATCTCCGCGATCTTGTCCCCAGCCTTCTTGCTCACCCGTTTGCACGTCGCTGGACTCGCGGACCCACGGAGCCCAAGCAGCTCCTTAACCTCCGCCAGGGTGAAACCGAGCTGCTGGGAGCGCTTGATGAACCGTATGCGACGCAGCGCGGTCTCGTCGTATCGCCGCCAGCCTTGCAGAGGCTTGCGCGGCTGCCTGAGCATTCCAATGCGCTCGTAGTACCGGATCGTTTCCACGTTCACCCCCGCATCCTGGGCGAGCCCGCTGATCGTCCAGGTTTCCTGCTCCAGGTCGGCCACTACCGTATCTTAGTACGGAACTCGTACCTGCGCACTGGCGGACGGAACCTGGACGGCGGCCGTTGGATGGGCGGCACGAGGAGGTAACGAAACAGCCTTGAATCCGGACCCTGGTACGGAGCTATCCTGAGCGCATGGAAGCACCGGTCACGACCTGCCCTGCATGTGGATCGCGCGGACGTCGCGTCGCGGACGCCACTGTAGAAAATCTGGTGAAAGGTGACCATGCAGCCGCGCTTGCCGGTCGTGCGTTGTTCTGTTCGAGCGGAACGTGCGAGGTCGTCTACTTCGAGCCTGGCGGCGTCGTGGTCCCGAAAGCAGATGTTCGCGTGCCGGTGTTCCAGAAAGAGACCGACCCTGCGCGTCCGGTCTGCTACTGCTTCGATCATTCGGTGGAGGACGTCGTGGCCGCCAAACGCGCCGATGGGAGCAACGCGATCGTCGAGTCGATCACCGCCGCGTGTCGAGCCGGCCTCGACCGCTGCGAGGAAACGAGCCCTCAGGGCCGTTGCTGTCTCGGCAACGTACGGGCCGTCGCAAAGGCTCCCCCACAGGCCAAAACATCCCCCTCGTGCTGCGGAGACAGCCCGTGAAGACTGAGGATTCTCCACACAATGGCCGAGGTCTCACCGCGGAGGCTGATCGCTTCGAACACATCTCCCGTAGCCTGCTCGCCGCATCGACTTTTCTCGACGGCGCGCAGGCGGCCCTGACTCGGACCGTGTACAGGGCGCTCGTGCAGGGGGCTCCTGTCTCGATCGATACTGTCGCCGCAACGGCAGGGTTCTCCGCAGACAGGGCCGAGGAACTCTTGGCGCAGGGACCAGGGTTGACCCGCGATGACCGCGGAGCCATCGTGGGCTACGGCGGCCTCACGTTGAGGGAAACGAAGCATCAGTTTCGAATCGATGGGAAGCGGCTCTACACCTGGTGTGCTCTGGACGCGTTGTTCTTGCCCGTCGTGATTGGGCGAGGGGCCGACGTAGTTTCCATCTCCCCGACGACTGGTGAAACGGTCCGGGTCCGCGTTGAGGCCGATGGAACATCAACTTCGGCCCTTGAAGGGGTCATGGTGTCCTTCGTGACCCCGCAGACCCCATTGGCCGCGGATGTCCGCGCGAGGTTCTGCTGCTTTGTCCACTTCTTCGAGTCCCGGGACGTCGCCGAGCAGTGGGCGACGACCCAGTCGGACATCGAGATCTTGTCGCTGAGTCGGGCGTCCGAACTCGGGCGGCGCTTGACGTACCGGATGTTCGGAGCCGCGCCGGAGCCCGTTGCGGACGCGGTCACCCCGTTTACAATCCGGTGACCGGGCCCGATTTCGTTTGGATCCGCGTCAGTCAGACGCGACGGACCTGATCGCCGCCTCGAGCTTCACTTCATCACCCGCTTCGTAGTTGCGGTGGCTGAAGACGACGGCGCCGGTGCTGTCGAGGACGAACGTGAGGGGGATGCTGGCTCCCTTCGCGTGTTGTGCGAGGACCTCGCCATCAGGATCGAGCGCGATGCCGTAGGTGACACCGCGGTCTTTCGCGACCTTCCGCAATGCAGGGTGGTCCTCCGACGCGTCGATGCTCACGCTGATGAACTCGACCCCCTTGGGGCCATAGGTCTCGTGCAGCTTCACCAAATGAGGCGCCTCCTCCAAGCACGGGGCGCACCAACTCGCCCAGAAGACGACGACCGCGGCTCGCTTGCCGAGGACCTGACCGAAGTCGTAGGTCTCGCCCGACAGGAGCGGGAGGACAAACGGCTTCCCGCGTGTTGCAAGCTCAGTGGCTTTGGTTGGCTCAAAGTCCCACTGGATCTTGTAGTCCTCACCCCGGGTCTTCCCGTGGGCCAGGATCGCGGCCTCGAGTTCCGGCCGTGCGACCTGGGCGCCGCCGTTCAGATGAGCGTTGAACACCCCGGTGTCGGGGTCGAAGTCGACCTTGTTGATTGCTTGCAGCCCTTCCAGGGCTCGCTTGACCCCGTTGGGTCAACCCATTCACAACGCGCCGTTGATCCGCCTCATCCCGTCGATCGTGAACTGAAAGTCCTCCTCGTAGACCTTCTGCGCCCCAGCATCACCGGCTGGCTCAGCTCTCGCGACGACGTCGCCGGCCTCCCGCGGAGAGGAGCTGTCTGCCGGCGCGGGGGCCGAGCCAGAGCGACAAGCGCTCAGGCTCGCGGCGAGGAAGAGGACCGTTCGCAGTGGGCGGATTGCCATGTCATCGAGTATCGCACCGTACCGTAGTACGGAATCAACGCGCTTGTTGAACGTGACGCCTGCAGGCCAGACTCTCGCCATGCCGTGCCGACTCGGACTCGCCATCTGCCTCGGCTGCAGCTCGGGCTGCGGTGAGGTGGGTGAACCACCGGAGGTCGACTCGAGCGACGGCCCCTCTGGCAGGGGGTCAACCGGACCCAGTGCCACCGACGGCGGGTCCACCTTGGGTCGCGTTCTTCTCCGACGCGGTCGACACCGTAGACACGTCTCCGCGGGCAAACCGTGGCGCACGTAGCTCGACTGCACCTCGCGGCCGATGAACGTGCAGAAGACCGGCTCGTCAGGATCGAGGTCAAGACCGACCCGAAACTTGAGCCACGGCCCCAATGCCTCGAACGACTCGGGCTCGATCCCCGCCAGCCGCGGCTTGCCCGCCCTTCCCTCGCCGCACCCAGACGCCGCCCTCCTCGGGGCGCAGCAGCTCTTCCACGCACAGGTCGAGCTCGCTAGAGAAGTCGATCGCCCGCTGCGTCATCGCGACCATAATCGCATCCCGCGATCGCGACTAAGGGGTGCCCGGCCGGATCGTGAATTTTAGTACGCTCACGATCGGGTGCTCAGGCGTCTCGAACCCGCACAAGGCGACGGTTGAGGACGCCCTGGCCGTACCCGCCTCTTGCGCACCGGGCCCGTGCGCGCGAAGGTGAGGAGCATGCGAAAGGAGATGCTGATCGCGCTGGGTGTTCTGGCGCCGCAAATCGCATCCGCATCCAACGGCGCCGGTCAACGCACGCCTCCGATCTACCCGCTTGCCGCGTGCATCGCGGAGGTGGATCGAAGCGTGGACCCGGTGTTCCACCTCGACATCGGGTTACCACGCGAAGACTTCATGGTGAGCGACGACGAGCCCGAGGACTCGCGGCGCCTGCAGTTCTTCCTCGTGTGCGAGGACATCCCCGCCGAGCTTCAAGACCTTCCCAACTGGGTCACGGCGGCCGAAGCCGAGGAGGCTCTCGCCCGCGGCAGCATCGAAGCGATACCGCCCGACCAGGACATCCTCGAGCGGCGAGACGATCTACAGGGCTGCGTGTTCCCGATGAACACCTCCGCGCAACGCATCCCGATCACCTGTGAAGCGACGCAGGCCGGGCTCGATTTCGATACCAGCAACATCCCGGTGGGCAACTACGTCGTGCGCGGATACACCTATGAGCCGCCACTCAACCTCTGGAGCGAGCGACGCGGCGTGGTCCGGGTCTCGGACGATGTCGACGCCGCACCGGCGACGGTCGGTCTGCGCACACCATCCCTCGACGGCGTGCAGCTCCGGCCGGGATCACCGTTTCCGATTCGTGGTTGTGCAGCTGGAACCTCCGACGTCGTCTTGCAGTGGGCATCGCTCATCAACCTCGGCGGCGACGACGACGACGCCGCCTGGCAGACCTTAGCCACGGTCACCCGAGCCGGCTCCTTCGAGATCGATTTCGACCCGCCTCTGGACGCCGTCGGTCAGCCGCTACTGATCCGCGGCGTCGCCGGTCCACAAAGCAGCGTCCCATGGATCGACCATGCGGAAGGGACGTTCCTCGTGTTCGGCGACGGCGGCACCAGCGACGAGCCCTTCGGCGAGCCTGTCGAGATCTGCGGATTCTTCGACCCGGACGTCGCCCCAGAGATGCCGGCGACGACCGGCGGTGACACCGGTGGGGAACTCTCGGGCACCGAGGACACGGACCCTGCGGGCTGCGCATGCACCTCGGCGGGGCGAGGAGCCCGCGACGGACGCCAAGCCGGGTGGCTGCTCTTCGGCCTTCTCGGAGCCCTGAAACGTCGACGACGGCGCCCTTGACCAACCGGCCGGCGAGCGAGTCCAGCGGAGGCGAGCTCATGAACGCCGCGCGCGTAGGGACATCGACGTCGTCCTTGTCTGGCGCCTCGATCGATGGGGCTCTCTCTTCCTGACCTGATCGGGAGCCTGCACGAACTCAGCGAACTCGGCGTGAGCTTCATTTCCCTCACCGAGGCGCTCGGCCTGACCACGCCCATCGCCTCGCGCAGGTCTGACGCAGCCTTGTCCATGCCCTCCAAGGCACGACGGCCTGCCACGACGCCGAACCCCGCGCTCCGTGCCCTCCCGCGCGGCTCGTTCGACCACGCTTTAGCGCCTAAACGTGACTGGAGCCGAATCGAGATCCCCGTCTTCGAGACGCCGACCGGCCGAGCTCGGCACGCGGACAGCAGCGGCGTTCGAGGAGCCGAGTGGTCGTGGCCCTAAGGCTCAACCGCGACGGCGACGGCGGAGGCCGAGGATCCCCAGCAGCAGCAAGCTGAACCCGCTGTTACGGCGATCGACGGCACAGGTGCCGCCCGATCCGCCATCTCCGCCCCCGCTGGCCCGTGCCGTCGTCGCGCCGGAGGTGCCGGAGGTGCCCGTGGCGCTTCCCCCCGTGGATCCAGTCGGGCCTGCGGTCGCCGCCGTCGTGCTGCTTCCGCTCGCCGACGCGCCGCCGGTGCTGTCGTCGCCAACACATCCGGGGTTGCCGATAATGTTGCCTCCGCTCTCGTCGCAGCCTTCGTCGGTCCCGGGCAGGACGATGATGAGCTCCGTCATGTGGGCCTCGTAGGACCGACCCGCGTTGTCGGTGGCAGTCACACGCACCAGGAGGGTCTCCGTCGCGAAGTCGTCCCCAGGGACGAACTCGAGGGCGAATGCCTCGTCGTCGGCAGGGATGTTCTCCGCAAACGTGATCCAGGTCGGCTGCCAGTCCTCCCCCTGGCCGTTTCCGGGAGTGGTCGCGAACTCACCGGTCAGGGTCGTGCCAGGTGCTCCATGCACGCAGCCCTCGATCACGGCGGCGTCGTTGGCGTACACGATCAGTTCGCGACTGTTCACCGCGACGCCCGGGCCGACGGCCTCCGGGTCACCGTCGTCGTCTCTGCGATCAGGTTCTTGTCGAGCGCGACCTGGACATCTGCGGGTGTGATCCAAAGATGGGGGTACTCCGTCTGCGGGTTTCCCTGTCGAGACAGCGCCACGAACTGATGTCGGCGGGAGTCGATGACCTCGTCCTCGAGCAGCTCCTCCCCTGGGCTCGGATCCTCGTCGGGGATGTCATACGAGAACTGGTAGACCGGGTCGGCGGATCGGTCGACGAACTCGACGCATGCGACGGGCGAATTCTCCCACGTAACGGGCAGGCGGGGCTTGATGCCGTTCTCGGCGGACGCATCGCTCGGCAGCAATGCGGGCGCGACGACCGCGGCGGTGAGCACGAGGGGGCGCGTCCATGCCATACCGACAAGTGTGGGCTGGGTCGCCAAGGGACACAAGGCCCTCTGGGTACCCGCGGAGGCCCGGTGCATTACGCCCTGGCAGCTTGGGGCTAGCCCGCGGATCCGCCGCCTGGGAGGCCGTGAACTTCGCCAGGGCCTCAGCTCCGAGCTTTGGGACGCCCGTGACGTGGTTCGGGCGCCGCCGATCGAGGCCTTGATGTCGACGTCGAGTTTGACGACGAGGTCGAGTTCTCCTGTTCCTTGAACCGGCGTGAAACGTCTGTCGTGACGGGGCCAGTTTGGTCCAACGGCCCAACAAGTTCTTGATGAAGCCGGAGCCGCCGACATCGCGGCCGGCTTCGCCTGGACCCGGTTTGGGGCGAGGAGATGGACATTGCCGCCGTCCACGATCTGCCATGTGAAACGCGTGACCGGCGGGTCGCACCAACTCGAACGACGCAGGGACTTCGCAAGATGCAAGTCTCTTCACGCGGAATCCCGAAGATGTCGCGTGCGATCCGGCAGAGTGACCCGAGGGCGATAGGATCCACCTCTCGATGCGAACGCACCTCAGCCGCATGGGATGGAGTCAACTCCGCTCGGGAACGATGCCGCGGTCCTAAGTCAGCGGAGGCGCAAAATCCTGGCCGCTCCCGTCAGGACGAGGACCGCCACAAGTGTCCCGATCACGAGGTCGGGTATCGCCGAGCCGGTCAGGGCGACCAAGATGCCGGCGCCGATCACACCGAGGTTTGCCAGCGCGTCATTCGTGGAAAAGATCCAACTCGCGCGGAGGTGAACTCCGCCCTTGCGATGACTGGCGAGTAGCGCGACGCAGGTCAGGTTCGCAGCCAGCGCCACGACAGCGACACCGATCATCAGAGTCTCGACGGGTTCGCTCCCAACCACCGCACGTCGAGCCACCTCCGCGAAGGCACCGGCCGCCAGGAGCGCCTGCAACCAGCCGCTGAGTCGAGCCGCGCGTTTCTGGTCAGCGAGTGCTCGTCCCACGGCGACGAGAGAGAGTCCGTAGACCATCGCATCCGCGAGCATGTCCAGCGAGTCCGAGATCAGGCCCGTTGATTGTGCGAGGAAACCAAGACCCAACTCGGCCACAAACATCACGCCGTTGATGGCGAGCAGGATCTTGAGGACGCGGCGCTCGGCAGCCGGGTCGGCCGGAGCCTCAGCCTCGCGGCTCGCCGCCTTCGTGGCTTCGATGCTCGCCCCCAGCCCAAGCGGTGTCAGCAGGTCGAGAATCGCCGCCGGATCGCCACAATGGGTGACGGCGACTCGTCGGGCGTCGAGGTCGAATCGGAGGCCGCTCACGTCGTCCAACGGCTCGACCGCCATTCGGATCAGGCGCTCCTCCGATGGGCAATCCATCTTCGGAACCAGGAACGTGGTCTCTTTCATCGCCTTCGCCACATCCCCTTCTCTGCCATGCTCGCAAGGGTACGCCGTTCGTCGGAAGCTGTGTTCGCCCGGCGTGTCGATACCCGTTCGAAAGACCTACCGAGGCACCAGCGAGAGCGGTTCAGCACAGCGTACGACCGGTCCCTCGCGTCCGCGCCGAGCAACACCTACGCCGCGGTGGAGAGAACGGCGCAACCGCGCAACGAACCCGGCCGAGAGACTCGGCACGCCCACGGACGAACGAGGGCCAGACCGACCTTAGGCTACTCGATGCGACGCGCCGTCACCCGAAAGGCCGGCGCAGGACCGCGGTCAACGCCTTCGATGGCCGCTGCCAGAGAATCGACATTCGTCCTGCTCGGATCGAACAACACGGTCGCCGTTCCCGACTGAAAGTCCGCCGCGGCCGAGACGACGCCTGCGACCCTCTCAAGCGTCTGGCTGGCGACCTCAGCCCATCCCCGGCACACCACGCCCTCGATGCTCAGTATGGCCCGACGCTCCTCCGGCGACGTCGGCTCGTCGCTCGCGAGCGCCCCCTTGGCTTGCTCGGGCTGCGTGGCCTCCCCGGGAGCCGGGGTCACGGCACGGGAAGAGCTGTTGCAGCCGAGCGCGCCCCCGAGGAGCAAGGCAACCACGAGCGTTCGAATCATGCGGCGCTCCCCACCCCCGCCGTACGAAGGCCCGCCTCGGTTGGGCACGACGACCCAACACAGCAATCCGCCAGCTTGCCGTTGACGACGACCGCGGGCACACGGGTGATACCGAGGTCCTTGGCGCGCTTGGAGACGGTTGGGTCCTTCATGTCGAGGACACTCACGTCGCACGAGGGACACGCGATGTTGTTGACCAGCTGGATAGTGCCCTTGCACGCGGGGCAACCAGCGCTGAATATTTCTACGGTTCTCTTACTCATGGCGTTTCGTTTCTCCTTGGTTTGGGATGTTCTATTCGGGGACGACAGGACGGCATGTTGAACAGCTCGGAGCGGTCAATCTGCGTGGCCACGCGTTCCAGATGCATGCGACGATGAGCGCGGCGATGCCGAAATAAACGGTGACGGTCGAATCCAGGGCGAACTTGCCAACGAGAACGGCGACCGCCGATGAGGCGCCGAGACACAGTGGGCCGTACCCGCGTCGGGATCGAGCACCCAAAGCAAGGGCAGCGAGCGCGGTCAGGAGGAAGACGGCGCTGATGGGCAGAAGCCAGCGGGCTTCCATCAGGACCGTGAGCCCGGCCGCGCCGAGAACTCCGGCGTACGCCGGCCAACACAAGGGGCACACCACCTTGGGCACGAGTGCGATGCCGATCCCAGGCAGCACAGCGGCGGTCGACCTCCATCGACTGCGGGACGGCGTTGGGGGCCGCTCCTCAGAGCCGACGCCTCCTTGGCCCGCGCGACCGAGTGCCTCGGCGATGACTTCGACGCTGGGTGCCCCGCCGCTGGGGTAGACGCGGCAACAGTCCTCACCGCCTGCGGTCAGCCCACCAACGTCTACGCCGTCGACGAGGATGGTGGGAGAGCCGAATCCGCGGACCCGCTGCGGGGACGCTGCGGAGCCGATTTGGTGCTCTTTCCAACGAGTCGAGATGCCTACCTGCGAGAAGGCCAGTACCAGGTTTCCCCGGGTCGCCTCTACGTTGGGACAGTCCTTGTCGTACACGAAATCAACCGTTGGCACGGTCGCGCCCCTTTTCGATCGCGTCGAGGATGGGACACTCGCTCGTCGGCCCCTTGCCCCGACAGGCCTTGGCCAGCCTTTCCAGCGCGCCCTTGATGCGCGTCAGGTCGGCCATCTTCTCTTCGACGTCCACGAGCTTGGCCTTGGCCAGCGCGCGCACGTCGGCGCAGCTCTTGTCCGGATCAACCCGGAGCTCGAGCAGCTCGCTGACGCCCTTGAGCGTGAAGCCGAGGTCCTTCGCGCGCCGGATGAACATGACACGAGCAACGGCATCAGGCGGGTACTGGCGGTACCCCGACGACCGCTTCCGCGGTGGTTTCGGCAAGAGACCCTCGCGCTCGTAGAAGCGGATCGTCTCCACGCCCACGCCCGCGGCACTCGCCAGCCTGCCGATGGTCAGGGCTGTCTCTCCAGAAGCCATGCTCTGAAGATAAGCCCCGTACAACGGTACAGGGTCAAGGCCTAAACTTGCAGGACCTTCGAGACGTCGCCACGGCACCGTCACCCCCTGCCGAGCACGCACCGATGAGCACCCGAACCTCACCCTTGGCCGGACAACTCCACGAGGCCGTTCGTGCCACATCCCGGCCGGCCGACGATGGTTCTGTAGATGCCGGCGGAAACTCGAACATCGAGGATCCGGATGCCGGCGGACCTAACGTTCGCCACGGTGCGGCGGTTCACATGAATCCCCAACACTCGAAATAGGACCGGGTCGAAGGCGTCCGCAAGCCAGCCAGCGAGCCTGCCTTCCGGACGGACATGCTCTAGCAGTAGGATCTGTCCGTCCGGACGGCAAACTCGAGCAAGCTCTCGGAGGCCCCCCACCGGGTCTGTGATATCGCAGAAAACGAACGTTGAGATCACACGGTCAAATGTACCGTCCTCGAACGGGAGAACGTGCACGTTGGCTTCGAGGAACGAGACCTCGAGACCGAGTTGCTCTGCCCGGTGCCTGGCCTGCTCGACCATCCTCGGACTGAGGTCGACGGCGGTCGCGTGGAGCCGCGGCGAATAGTAGGGCAAGTTGAGCCCGGTCCCAACCCCGACCTCCAGCAGTTGCACATCGTCGGGAACGAAGCCAAACAGGCGCTGCCGCAAGCGCCGATGAACGAGGAGTTCGAGTGGGAGCGTCGTGAGATCGTAGAACCGCGCGACGCGGTCGTACACGTCGCTCCCGGCACCACTTGGCCGCGCCCGACTCATCGCCCAGCCCGCTTCGGCGGGAGCCCCGAATAGTACGCGGGAACGACGAATACGCACGATTCAGCCCCCGTCATGGTTCCAGCCCCTCGACGACACGGCGGATCTTCGCATCGACTTCTGCGACGATCGTTTTGAGTTCTGCGTTCTCGACGATGCGGAACATCTCCCGAGGATTCACGACGGAAATGGTCGAGCCGCCATCGTTCTCGGCCACGACAACGTTGCAGGGCAGCAACAGGCCAACGAGCGGTTCAGCGGACAGGGCTTGATGCGCGAGTGCCGGGTTGCAGGCGCCGAGGATGGTGTACCTACGGAAATCAACGTCGAGCTTGTTCTTGAGCGTTGCCTTCACGTCGATCTCAGTCAGAACGCCGAAGCCCTCGGCCTTGAGTCCTTCCGTCACCAGCTGGACTGCCCGGTCGAAGCTCGTCGAAACCAGGTGTTTGGTGAGGCCGTAGCTCGGATTATCAATGGTTGGTGTGTTCATTTGCATTGTCTCCTTCTGTGATGGCGCTGCTCCCCGACAGCGCGGCAGTTTCACCGACGAGATCCGCCGATTGGGGGAGAAAAATCGCGAGCCTCCGAGAAGGCAGCGCGCGAGTCTGGCCCGATTGAAGCCCCCGATGACTCGTCGGTCACCGCGGGGCCAGTTCGTCCGCACGATGACGCCTCCGACAGCAGCGATGATCGTGATGTTCATGGTCTTGCTGAGAATCAGGATCTGAGCATCCGGAGGCCGTTCCCGATGACGAGGAACTCGCTCACTTCATGGGCGACAACCGCGATCGGGAGGGTGAGAACACCCAAGACCGCACCCACGACCAATGTCGCGATGACGATCACGGACAGAACGAGGTTCTGTCGTACGACCCGGTCACTCCTGCGAGCCAACCGGAGGGCGTAGACGAGCTTGTTCAGGTTGTCGGCCATCAGCGCCACGTCCGCAGTTTCGAGAGCGACGTCCGTGCCCGCGGTGCCCATGGCGATACCGACCTGCGCCGTGGCGAGCGCAGGCGCATCGTTGACGCCATCGCCAACCATGGCTACATGTCCGTGGGTGCGGGCGAGGTCCTCGACAAGCCGAACCTTGTCCTCCGGCTTGAGATGACCGTGGACTTGGTCGACTCCCGCGGCAGCCCCAATCGCCTGCGCAGTCGTGTCGTTGTCGCCGCTGAGCATGACGATGTGTTCGATCCCGGCTCTTCTCAACTCCGCGATGGCACCTCGCGCCTCCGGACGCAGGTTGTCACGGAGCGCAACAAGTCCCCGAGGGCACCCACGCGTGCCGGTCAAGATGACCGTCTTGCCTTCGGCCTGAAGGCTCTCGATCTGTGCGTCAAACTCGGCTAGGTCCGCCTGGAGTTCCTCCCGAAAATAGCTCGGGCTCCCGACGAAAACGGTCTCGTCTCCCACGCGCGCCGAGGCGCCGGCGCCCACGACCGCCTGAAAGTCGCGAGCGTCGCGTGGCTCGATGCCGCGCCCGGCTGCAGCGCGAACGATCGCACGCGCGAGTGGGTGCTCGCTCCAGTGTTCGATGCCGGCAGCGACGGCGAGGACATCTTCTTCCGTCCGCAGCGCCCCGCGCTCGCTCGACAGTGGCACAACGTCCGTCACCTCGGGTTCGCCTCTGGTGAGCGTCCCGGTCTTGTCGAATGCCACGACCCGTATGTTGGCGAGCTGCTCTACGTGGATGCCGCCCTTGATGAGCACGCCGTTGCGCGCCCCCGTGCCGAGCGTGGCGACGAGCGTGATTGGGATCGATATGACCAAGGCGCATGGCGCAGCGGCGACGATGAAGACAGTCGCTCGGGTGATCCACTCCACCCACGCGACCCCGAACAGGGCCGGAGGGACAATGGCAACGAGAACACCGACGGCCAATACGACGGGGCTGTAGCGGCGGCCAAACCGCTCGATGAACCTCTGGCTTCGACCCTTGCGCTCTTGCGCCTCCTCAACCATCCGGATGATGCGCGACAGCGTATTTGCGGCGAAGGGCTTGGTGGCCCGCACCTCGAGAGCGCCGCCTCCGTTGATCGTGCCGGCGAGGACGTCCTCTCCTGGACCCCGATCGACCGGGACGCTCTCCCCTGTGACAGGCGCTTCGTTCACCGCGGAGCTCCCCGACACGATTTCTCCATCCGTGGCGACCGATCCCCCGGGGCGCACGATGAAGAGGTCGCCGACCAGCATCGACTCGACAGGGATCTCCCGCTCGACGCCATCTCTTCTTACGACCACGCGCTTGGGCGTCAGGTCCATCAGCGCCCTGATCGCCGACCGCGTCTTGTCGGCCGTGTACCCCTCTGCCGCCTCGGAGATAGAGTACAAGAACACCAGCATCGCCCCTTCGCCAGGTGCCCCCATCACGGCGGCAACGATCGCAGCGACAGCCATCAACAGCTCGATGCCGACGCGTCGTTCGAAGAGGAGTTCCTCCGCTGCCTCCCGGCCGAAGAAGTACCCGCCGACAGCGATGGACACGGCGTAGGCGGCAATCGAGACCATCGCCGCGACGCCACCGAGCGCGAGCACCCAACCCAGGAGCAACAGCACGCCAGAAAGCAGGGAGGTCACGACCTTTGCGTTCCGCCACGGAGGGGGAGGCCGGGCCGGCCCTCGGCTCGCCCGCGGCGGGAAACCGGCGTCTGCGAGCCGACCGCGAATCGCCGCGGCGGTTGTGAGCGCCCCGTCGAACGCCACCGCAACCGCACCAGAAGCCGCGCGCACGTCGACGGTGCCGACGCCGCTTTCGCCGGCCAGAGTCCGACGCAGCTTGGCCGCATCATGCTCGCAGTCGAGGTTCGCGACGGTCAAATCCAGGTGCTGTCGATCGATGTTCACTCTGTACTCTCCTTGGTCGCGACCGCGCCACGGGCGTAAATGGCCGGAAGCACAAACATGGTCAGAAATGTTGCCGTGATGAGGCCGCCGATGACGACCGTGGCAAGCGGTCTCTGGACCTCTGCCCCGGCTCCGGTTGCGACCGCCATCGGCAGAAAGCCGATGAGGTCGGTGAGTGCAGTCATCAGCACCGGTCGCAGCCGAGCGCCGGCGCCCTCCAGCGCCGCGTCGCGTGGCGCTACGCCTTCTTGCTCAAGGTCTCGGATGTACGACACCAGAACGACACCGTTCATCACGGCGATGCCAAAGAGCGCGATGAACCCCACACCTGCCGAGATGCTGAAGGGCATGCCTCTCACAGCCAGCGCCAGGACCCCTCCCGAAGCGGCTAGGGGCACGTTCAGGAAGATCAGGACGGCTGGCCGCGCGGCGTTGAACGCCGCATAGAGCAGCGCGAAGATGAGTAGGAGCGCGATCGGGACGAGGATGGCGAGGCGCTCCGAGGCGCGCGTCAGGTTCTCGAACTGGCCACCCCACTCGAGCACGAACCCAGGCGGCATCTCCACGTCGTCCTTAATCGCCTGCTTCGCCGCACTCACGACCGATGAAATGTCCGCGCCCCGAACATTCAGCTCCACCGTGATCCGCCGCTGGATGCGCTCACGACTGATCTGGGCCGCACCTTGCTCGACGTCAATGGTTGCGAGTTCTCCCAGTGGGACCAGGCGTCCACCGACGCCCGCGATAGGGAACTGCCGGATCTTCTCGAGATCGTTGCGAACGGTGGCCGGAATCCGGACCTGGAGCGCGAACCGCTTCTGGCCCTCGAGGATCACGCCGACCTTCCTTCCGCCCAGCGCATCGACAGCATCGAGCACGTCGTCAGCGTCAACGCCGTGCCGCGCGATGGATTCCTGGTCGACCTCGATTGTCAAAATCGGGAGACCCGAGACCTGTTCCACCTTCACGTCGCTGGCACCGTCGATCTGGCTGACCGACCGTGCGATGTCCTCGGCAACCCGACGAAGGTCGTCGAGATCATCGCCGAAGACCTTGATCGCGATGTCGGAACGTACGCCGCTGATCAACTCGCTGACCCGCAGCTCGATCGGCTGTGAGAAGCCGAATGCGGCCCCGATGACCCGCTCGTTGAGGTGCTCCTCCATTGCCTCAATCAGCTCCCCCTTCGAGTCGTACCGCCATTGCTCACGCGGGTGCAGGATCACGAACACGTCGCTCATCTCCACACCCATTGGATCAGTTGCGATCTCGGGCCTCCCTGTCTTGGAGATGACGGTCGCGACCTCCTCCTCGAACTCTTCGAGAAGCACCGCCTCCAGCGCGGTGGACTGCTTCGCCGCCTCGTCGATCGAGACAGAGGGTAGTCGCCAGACCTGCAGGGCTATGGAGCCCTCATCAAGTTTGGGGATGAATTCCGCACCCATGCGTGTCCCGACCCCGATGCTGAGCACGAACAGCCCCGCCGCGATTCCAACAACAACCAGTGGATGCCGAATCGCTCGCCGAAGCAGTGGATTGTAGCCACGTCTGGCGAGTCGGACCGCCACTGTGTCCTTGTGGACCACCTTCTTTCGCAAGAAGAACGAGCACAGGACCGGGATCACGGTCAACGCAAGCACCATCGAGGCGATCAGCGCGAACATGACCGTCCACGCCATCGGCCGGAACATCTTCCCCTCGATCCCAGTCAGCGTGAGGATCGGAATATAGACGAGCACAATGATCGCCACGGAGAAGGCGACAGGCCGCGCGACCTGCCTCGTCGCTCGGCGAATATCCCCCTGGGGGTCGTCATCCTCGCCGCTACGTTGCGCGCGAACCCGCACGACGTTCTCGACCATGACGACCGCACCATCGACGATGATTCCGAAGTCTATTGCGCCCAGACTCATCAGGTTGCCCGACACATCGGCCTGCACCATCCCGATGAAGGCGATGATCATCGACAGTGGGATCGCCGCTGCGACAATAATGCCGCCACGCAGGTTGCCCAGCAGCAGGAGCAGCACGGCGATGACAAGGAGTCCTCCCTCCAGAAGGTTGGACGAGACGGTCTCGATGGTCCGGTCGACGAGATCCGTTCGGTCGTAGAAGGGCTCGATCGTGACACCAGCGGGCAGGCCCGCCTGGATGCTCTCGAGCTTCTCCTTGATACGCTCGACGACCTCACCGGAGTTCTCGCCCATCAGCATCATGACCACACCGACGACCGCCTCCCCCTGCCCGTCCCGCGTCACAACCCCTTGCCGAACCATGGGGGAGAGACGCACCTGTGCGATGTCTCGTACGTAGATGGGAGTCCCCTCGCCGGTTGTTCGGACGACAACGTTCTCCACATCGGTCAGCGATTCGAGTAACGCCTCCCCGCGAATGACGACTTGCTCACGGTTTCGCTCGAGATACGCGCCACCGGCGTTCCGGTTGTTTCGCTCCAGCGCCTCGAACAGCTCCGACAACGGAAGCCGGTGCGCGCGCAAGGCAACCGGGTCGGGTTGTACCTCGTACGTCTTGAGCTCGCCGCCGAACGTGTTGACCTCCACGATCCCTGGAACGCTCTTGAGCTGGTACGCGACGAACCAGTCGAGGATCGTGCGCAGTTCCATGGGCGTGTAGCAGTCGGGTGTATCCTCGGTGGTCGGGCACGCCGGGTCCCCACGGACCTCGAACTGGTAGATCTCGCCCAACCCCGTGGCGATGGGTCCCATCTCCGGGTCGCCATAGCCCTCGGGTATGGCTTCCCGAGCCTCCGCCAGGCGCTCCTGCACGAGTTGCCGCGCACGGTAGATGTCGGTCCCCTCCAAGAAGACGACGGTCACGACCGACAGCCCGAACTTGGAGACGGAGCGAATCTCCTCAAGGTCAGGAATGCCCGCCATCGCGGACTCGACCGGAAACGTCACGAGGCTCTCGACCTCGACCGGGGCCAACGCCGACGCCTTCGTCAAGATCTGCACCTGAACGTTGGTCACATCGGGGACGGCGTCGATGCGTAGCCGCTGGGCCTGTTGCACTCCCACCGCGGTGAGAACGACGCCGAGGATGAGGACGAGCACACGATTGTCGAGCGCCCACTTGACGAGCTTCTCCGCCATCTATTCCTCCTCCCCGAGCTCGGACTTGAGAAGTTGGCCCTTGAGCAGGAAGCTCCCGCTCGTGACGACCGTTTCGCCCGGGCTCAGGCCATTGAGGACCTCGACGCGATCGACGGCGCGGTCGCCCGTGTGAATACGTCGTAGCTCGAACTCACCCTCGGCCAGGCGAACGAACACCGCCGGATGGTCGTCAACGATCTGAACCGCGGCAGAGGGGATCGCCAGGAGCTCTCGTGGCGCGTGACGATGCGCTCCCTGAAGCCGCGCTTCGGCGAACATCCCGGGCCGAAGCCTGCCGTCCTCGTTGTCGAGTACGACGCGAGCCCGAACAGTCCGAGTCTGTTCATCCAGCGTGCCGCCGATCTGGCTGACCTGCCCAAGGAAGGGCTCGCTGGGGTATGCGCGAACTCGGATCTCGACCTGCTGCCCCACCGAAACGAGGTGCATGTCGCGCTCATAGACATCTGCCTCGAGCCAAAGCTCGCGGAGGTCGATGATCTTGAGCAGAGTATCCGTCGGCGAGACGCTTTGGCCGGCCACCGCCGCGCGTGCGACGACCGTGCCTTCGGTGGGGCTGCGAAGGACGATTCGCCCGCCGGTACCCGCGGGTTCCGCCCCAAGGGCCTGCAGCAGGCCCCGGAGCGACTGCTCCCTCGCCTTCTCCACGCGGAAGAGTCCTTCGGCTTCCACGACCTCTCTTTTTGAGGTGGCTTTGCCCTTCAGCAGGCGGCGTTCGCGGTCGCGGTTCTTCTGTGCGACGTCGAGTCGCGCCCCCGCAGCCGTCAGTTCCGCGCGCGTCTGGCCGACATCGGGGCTGTCGAGGGTCACGAGCTCGACCCCTTTGGAAACTCGATCTCCAACGTTCACGGTCACCCCCCGTACCCGACCCGCCACGAGCGGCCCTACGACACCAGTCCGATCTGGGGGGGCTCGTAGTTCGGCGGTGACCGACAGCGCCGGAGACAACTCCGTGAGCTCCGCCTTCGCATACTCGAGGCGAAGCCCTGCGACAGCCTCGGGATGCAGCTTGAGGCGGTCGCGAGGCTCCCTCTCCTCCTGTCTCTTATACACATCTCCGAGCCCACGAGACCTCTCTACATC
>OJGU01000472.1_pt1 | contig 23642 bp, 17 predicted proteins | sample 1594741 | NCBI WGS metagenome assembly OJGU01 (sample SAMN05416841, study PRJEB24817) | seawater metagenome | isolation source: Sea water | place: Canada:Atlantic | collected 2013-07
CCCCTAGGCCCCCTACCCACCCGTGGCAAAAAGACCGACAACCTAGACCATGTCCAATGAGGACATTGGACGCCTATTCAAGTCAGGACGTAATCGTATCCCAACCCCGCGAGCAGCGCAACTTCAACACCCAGCATCCGCGCCGGCTTCATCACGGGTTTCGTGGCAGGACGTCGTCCCTCGAGGACGCGCTGCACGGCGGTGTTCGCCGAGGCTTCCGGTCGCGGTGCTGCGGGTTCAGGCGCGCGAGGATGCGAGCAGCCGAGCAGGGCCAACGCGGCGAACGGGAGCAGGGCGCGCATTAGGAAGAAGGCGGCGACGTGCCGCCGAACCATCCATAGCCCAGCGACGCGGACGCGTCACCGTTTCGCCACGGGCGCCAGCTTTGGTGTGCCGCCGCGCATTGGCGAGGGCCGCCCGCGCAGACGCGTGCCGGGTCGGTACCAGGAGCAGTCCATGCCTGGGGCGAGCTCGGTCAGCGTCAGGCTGATGCTGGGCTCGAGCGCGCGGACCTGGTGCCACCACCCTGCGGGGAGCAGCAGCGCCTCGCCCGCCTCGAGGACGAACTCGCGATACGGAGCCAGTGGCTCGGCCTCGCGTTCTTCGGGCGGATCCCACTGCGAGAACACGCCGTCGGACGCGTCGAGCAACGCGGTCGACTCCGGCGGGATCATGCGGAACCGCTTCGAGCCGAAGAACTGCATCAGGATCGCGCTGTTACCATCGTGGTGCAGCGGCGTGTGGGTGCCGGCGGCGCCGATCCACAAACCCGTGTCGCGATGGGGCGGCGTGGTGCCGAAGTACGCGGCGGGAAGGTCCACGTCGTCGAGTTCGGCGCGGAGCTTGGGCCGATGCAGCGCGCCGTTCTTACCGATCATGTAGACATCGTTGCCGACGTGCGGTGTGGCGAGGTGCCCGATGACTTCGCGCATCGACATCGTCTCGGTGAGGTCGCGCCAGTCTGCGTCTGGTCGGCGGTGGCTTTGGCGCCGCATGCAAACCTCGACTTGCACGTCGGCGTGTGCCTCGGCAAAGTACGCGTGCGACCAGCGACCGTAGGCGCGGCTGCGGGGAACCAGGTCGGTGAGGATGACCGGTTCACCGGGCTGCAGATACGTCCGCTCGAAGTCGGCTGCGCTGGGCAGCGGGATGCGCTCGATGGGGCGCTCCGCGTGTGCGCGGTGATCTCGGCGCAGGCGAAGCATGAGCTCGAGGGCCTCGCCCCGCAGAAAGAGCCGCCGGATCACCGCGAAGGCCGGGCTCTGGTGAAGCGTGGCGACGGCCGTGGTCGCGAGACTCGCGTCGATACCCTCGGCCACCAGCTGCTCTTCGACCTCGCCGCGCGTTGCACCGGCGACGAGGTTTTCGAGCACCCACTGCTGCCATTGTGGATGCAGGGTCTCTGGCACGTTCAACCGCTGGTCGAGGACGAACTTCCGCCGGTACCGGTGCTGCCGCTGCCACCCGTCGAGCCGTCGGTGTCGGTGTCGGTGTCGGTGTCGGTGTCGGTGTCGGTGTCAGTGTCAGTGTCAGTGTCGGGAATATTGCCGGTCGAACCGCATCCAAGACCTCCGTGCGAACACCGCCCAGCGGTCGGAAAGTCGTCCGTGGTGGAGCTCGTGTCGCAGTCGGACTCATCGCCGTGCGCGCACGCGCTGGGCGTCGGGAAGTCGTCGGTCGTGTCTCCGCCGACGTTGGGGAAGTTGTCGGTCGTTCCCGTCGACGAACTCGACGCGTTGGTGTCGTTCTCGCTGTCGTCGCATGCCCCGGCACCCAACAGCAGCGGCGCAGATGCGGCTACGCGGAGCACGACGGGTACACGAGGTTTCCTTGTCCACCTATCAAAGGCCATTCACTGACACTACCACGATCGCCGAGGGGCGGGTGGGAGCAAGAGCCCCGCACCACCAGCCGAAGCGACCGCCGTCCAGCTCACCGCGTGTCCTCGATCGACGCCAAGCCGGTGCGATGGACACGCATCGTTTCGACATCGTCATGGAGTATGTCGAGGGCCGGACGCTGCGTGACGCCATGCAGGCTGGTGTCATCGACCCTGCGCAGGCGATCAACTGGCTCCGCCAGATCTGCGATGCCCTCCAGCATGCTCACGAGCGCGGCGTCGTCCACTGCGACATCAAGCCTGAGAACGTTCTGCTCGACGACGACTGCCACGATGAGCTGGCCTCCACCTTCGCAGAAAGGTCACCGCTGGGATTCACATCAAGGCGTTACGTCTCAATGAGGCTTCCATGCTGATCGCACGCGGCCGGAGCGTTGGTGATGCAGCAAGCGCGGTGGGCTTCGCAGTTCAGTCGCGAGTTTCGCCGCAAGTTTGGAACATCGCCGCGCGCATGGGCCCGAGACACGCTGGTGCCCGCCTGAGGCGTGCCCTCAAGCCGAGGTTCGCCTGCGGAACGCGGTGAGGGTCGTTGGCTTCGCAAGCCGCCCCTGTGCGTTGGAGTCGCGAGCGGAAGTCCGTTGAGACCTGGTCCTCCTCCGGGCTCCACGTCCTCGGCACGGCTGCCCGAGCTGGGCCCCTGTGCGTCAAGTCAGGCGGAGTGGGTCCGATCTTGATCGCTCAGCGGTCCGGCACACACCCGCACAGGAGCAACTGGAGTGCCTGACACGAGACGTCTTCATCGAGTTCGATCACCGAGTCTGCGGGGTTGAAGCGAAGGGTGCGCCCCTCGTCATTCGTGACCGTCCAGAGCTGACAATCGCCCTGCACATCGCCGCTGGGGCCCCACCAGAAGGTCGGGGTGGTCTGCGGGGCCAGCTCAGCGGTGACCCCGGTGGCGAAGTGTTGGAAGACGTCGCCTTTGCTCAGAGCGTCGAAGGACGGAGCAACCGGCATGCCGTCGGGCGCAACCAGATCGAGCCCGAGGAGTTCGGGGTGCTCGGCTGCGATCGCGCCATAGGGGTAGCTGCTCGATGCCACAATTCCGAACGCTTCGCCGCACACCGTCCCGTCACCCAGCGATAGCGCGGCATCCGAACATCGTTGCGCCGTACTTTCCTCGAGCGTGCCGTTCGTCGCAAACTGCCCCTGAACCGGACCCGCAGCAAAGATGATGACGCTGAAGTCTCGGTCCGCTTCGGTTGTCGAAGTGTCCTGCGGACCCGTCTCATCGACATCGCCTCGGGTCGTATCGTCAGGGTTCGACGATGCAGTCGTCTCCGTGGTCGAAGACGCCGACGTCGGGCGACCCGTTCCGGATGCCGACCCCTCGTCGCGACCTCCGGTCGTGACGGGTTCCGAAGTTGTGCGCCCGCCATCGCCCCGACTCCCTCCTGCTGTACCGCCTGCTTGAGCGCCGTCCCCGAAGTCGGGATTCAGCCGCACGCATGCTGTGGTGAAGGCAGCAATCGCGAACAGCCCGAGTCGCCGCACGAGTCGGAGGATAGCGTGGCTCGAGGCGGGCGTCGAACCACGGCGGGACCGCTCCGCCGGGCCCAGTCCCGCCGGGCCCGCCCTACCCTACCTCGCGCCCCACCCAAAAACCCAATGTGTAGGAACGGGTCGTCCCGCACATCGACCGCGAGAGCTACAGGTCGGTCTTGTTTTAGAGCAGGCCGTCGAGGATGAACGCGGCGCCCGAATTCGCGGGCGGCCCGATACAGGCGATTCTTCGCGGAGAACCCAGCGAGACGCTTGAGGACGATAGACGCCGTCGCGTGCCCATGTCCGAGCCTGACTTGCGAAGCCGTGTTCGGCGAGGCCTGCTCAAGGTCGAGCAGCTGCATGCCCTATCGCGAGACGTCTTCTACGGCCGCCGCGGGAAGAGCAACGCACGCGAACTCCGGACCTAGAAGAACAGCTGCAGCCGCTTGACCCTCATCGTCGCCTGCATCATCTACTGGCAGGCCAAGGAGATGTCCGCTGCCCTTCGACTCGGTGACCCCGAAGCCGATGGCGTCGATATCTCGATGCTCAAACACATCAGCCCGATCGAGTGGAGCAACGTCGTCCTGTACGGCCAGTACGTCATCGATCGCCGCCGGATCTGGCAGCGTCGACCCCAGGTCCGTCACCGCGCGCCAAAAGCCCTGCAAGCGGTTTCTATAAGGATATGGTTCCTACCCTGAGCCCGACAGCGGCCGCGCCCAGTCTCCGAATTCTCGCAAGCGCGGGTCCTTCAGGATCAGAAGAAAAGCCTCAATGACGCCCAGCTGGACCTACACGTCCATCGCTCGACCGGGACCTTCGGTCAGCACGACGGCACGACGGCACGATTTTCGAGGGAATGCCTTCGCCCGGAGCCACAGCCCCAGCTCGCCCGCACTCTACCTCCCCGCAGCAGGGGCAGATCCGATAACTCTTCCGACAGGTTGCGCAGCGCAGGTACCTGCCACCGGGCCAAGACTCCAGCCTGGCATGGACCCAAGAATGAAGACACGGGAGGAGCTTCACCTTACTCACGTCGGCGTCGAACCAGGGGCCTATCGGACGGAGACCGTCGCTTCCTGATAACCCACCCCTCTTGTTGCGCTCGACGTCGGACGGTGTCCAACGCAACAAGAGGGCCGAGCTGCTTCTTTCCGTGCCAACACGGAGAACGTTGACATGCAGTTATTCATACCATGGTCATGCCCCTTCGCTGCGTTGCATCCTGCCCCACCGGCGCTGCAAGCAGCCCCGTCGAGTGCCGGGGAGCACGACACCTCGAAGGAACTCTCACGACCTAAGTCTTGTCTCGACGACGACCGTGCTTGGCATCGGCTGGCCTTGCTTGCGATCCACCCGAACTCAGCGACGGCCGCTCACTGCGGCATGCATGCTCGAACCTCCACCCGAAACACGGCATCTGTCCCGGGGTCAGTCTCGAACCGTCCTCCCGCGTAGGGGTTGGAGATGTTCAGAGCCAAGAAGCCAGCCGTCTGCGCGGGCACGGTCAACCGCCAGCTGTACACCCGCCCCTTTGCCACTGGCACCAGCTCCGAGAACAAAAACTCCTGCAGCGTGCTGAGCATCGATGGAGCGATTTCGATGTCCGCAGAGACGAGACGATTTCCCTCAACACCCTCCCCCTCGAAGACCTCAAGCACCCCAGGGGAAGCCTCCAGCTCGAGCGGAGAGGAGAGCTGAATCGAGATGCCATGGAGCCCACCGCCGACCTCGGCGGTAAACGACTGCCATTGAGACAACCCTCCGGCCCCCGCATCTGCATCGAGCTGTGCCGCGTCGGCCAGCGGGGTCCCGATAGGAAGGCACGCGCAGGTCCCATCGTAGACGTCTGCAAGAGGGTTGAAGTTCGACGCTTCCGGGACATCACACCCCAAACACGGACCTCCCGGGCCGCCGCAAATACCGCAGGCGTCGAGACCCTCGATACACCCCGTCTCCGAACTCCCGCCTCCCACGCCCGAGTCCTCGGACGACGACAACGCCTGAGTCGCGGAAGAAGAGGCGGAAGTCCCCTCGGTTGCAGCCTCCGCCACCGGATCTGGCTCGGCGAAACATCCGGACCAGAGCATGGGGGCCAGGCACGCAGCAAGACAAGATCGACGTTTCCGCATCACCGCGGAGACTACCTGCCTCGCGGCAAGCCGTCGGTCGAACGACATGCTGCGACCTGCCCCATGTCAGCATGTACACACAGCCCTCCACACTGACGCTCGTCTCCTCCCGCAGCGCACACCGAGCCCGCCATCTTCAGTTCGGCCTGAATCCCAAGACGCGCGATACTCCACGGAGCCGTGACGTCCGATGAGCAGACCGCGACACGCAGCCCAGGACAGAGCGAGCCCATTCTTCTCCTCCGCCTCCTTTGCTCCGGCATCCAAAACACTCGAGGGGGAATCTCCCCTCCCCCGCTGCTTGAACGCCTCCTCGATGCGTGGCTGTCGACGGCCAGCACCGTCGAAGTTCACGCCAAGGGCCTCACATGCGCCAACGAGACGCTCGAGCAAGACGGCGGCTGGTCGTTCTACATGTTCATGACGGGACTGCGCTCACTGCAGATCACTCCCACTGCGAGCCTCGCGGACCTCCAGCGACTCCTTGTTCAGCTGGCCGCGTTTCGCTTCAACGCGAACGCGTCGGATGCCTTTCGCTCGTGGGCCTGGGAAGAAGACGGAGAGGCATTTCGCTTCTCGCTTCAGCGCTCGTTCTCCGAAACGCTGGACTCCGACGAACTCGACCCACATGTGAAAGCGACCTCTTTTGCCGCCCTGCGCACCCGGTCGTTTGCTCCCGCAGGGCAAGACAACCGGATCTCATCTCAGCTCCTCGACCAAGCGACCTCTCGACCAGAACTCAACATCGACATCGGCGCATACGCACGCGCGTCGATCAACCGAGACCACGAGGTCAACGGCGCAGCCATGACGACCGTCATTCGCGCCCTTGCCAATGCTTCCGCATGGGCCGTCGCCGAACTCGGGGTCAGCATGAGCCTCGGAAACCTTGGCGAACTCGACCCGCTCCGACTCAGCCGGCAGATCGCTCTCTCGCTTGCCAGCGGAGACCCATCCCGCGCGATGGAAGCGCTGGCTCGTCTGAGCGCAGAAGATCCGCAACTCGCGGGCGTCGTTCGAAAACAGCTCAACCCCGAAGACATCGTCGAAGGGCTGCTCAAGGGCTCGCTCAGCAGGCTGCCACCTCCAGCCCTGACCTCATGGATCGGCAGCGAGGACCCTCTTGGACTCGAGACCCTGCTCCCTCTTCTCCGCAAAGCCACTGAGAACCCGCGCGCAGCAAACCTGACCAAGGCCATCCTTCAAGATCCACGAGCGGCGAAGAAGCTCGAAGACGCTGCAAGCACACTCGATGAGGTCAGCCCTGAGCTCGGAGCATGGTTGGGGCAAAATCTCAGGCCGGAGAACCTGAGAACCTTTCTCGAGACGGCAAGCCCAGACACGGCCGCGACGGTCCTCTCCTCTCTCCCTCCGGAGCAGATCCTTAGCCGGTTCGAGGGCTCCGCAGCGAGGGCAATCGCATCAGGGTCTGCAAGGACTCGCACAACCCTGGCCGTGCACCTGGCGTCCAGCGATACGGGGCCGAAGCAACTGGCCACCATGCTCCAAACCGCTGCCACTGCGCCCTGGAGCGCGCGCGCTGCAGCCCTGCTCTGTGGCCGCATCCAGAGCGCTGGGCTCGCAAAAGAAACGCTATTGCCACTCGCCCTGAACGCCGCAGCTTCTCCTCCCTTGCGCGCTGCCGCCCTGCGTGCGCTCCAATCCAGCCCACACGCCCTTCGCGAAGCATCGAAGTGGACGGTCCGAGAGCTATGGGCGCCACGCGAGGTGAAGCGTGCACTTCAAGCGGCACGCAAGCACCTCAAGTCGACGCAGGGGCATGTCTCATGAGCGAAGACATCCAACAGAGCCTCATCAACGAGCTATTTACTGCGATCCGAACAGCCTCTACGCACGGCCCGCGCCACGCCAGCACACTTGAAGCGACCCGACAGCTGCAGACAACGATAGAGACCCAGCCGGCGCCTCTGAAGCTGCAATTCGTGGACGGCGTCGTCTTTGCAAACCGGGCGCTCATCTCCATCCGCCATGCGGACTACGACAAGCTCGTGTGGCTTTCTACGGTGACGCGCAGCTGCGAGGCCGACGAAATCATCTTCATGGCTCCCTTGTCCACCGAGGAGCTTCTGCTTTTCGTCGGCGCTCTGAGCACCGCCAAAGAATCCCCGCTCCCTCTCGAGGACGTCGTTGCAACATCCATCCGCTGGCGCCCTCTTGAGGTCGCCAAGCGTTGCGAAGAAGGCGAGAGCGTCGATGAGGAGACCTTCGCCCTATCTCAGCTCGCTCTGGCCCTGGACGCCTGCGAGCGTCTCAGCTGCGAACTCGCCGAGGCACCAGAGCACTGGCCCTGGACGCCAGCTCTGAGCGTCATTCGCCGCCTTGAGTCTGCACTCGAAACCGATCCCGCAACGACACTCCGAGGATTTGAGCTGGCACCAGGAGTGTCCTGGAGCCTCAGCCGATGCGCGGCCTCTGGAACACGCTGCGCGCTCCAGGTCCTCGGCGCGCTCGGAATCCCGCAAACGCTGCGCAGGGCCATCGCCCACGCAACCCTGGGCCTGTTGCTCTCAGGTCTTAGACAGGACAGCTTCGAACCAGAGGCGGCCGCACGCTCTTTTTCCGCACTCGCGAAGAAGACCTCGACCCGCCTCCTCTCAGGCTCGGCCCATCGCATCCGAACCCTTGCCGCGGTCGACAGCCTGCTGAGCAACAGCCACACAGACTTGGGCTCGATACGCGCGCTTCTTGAAACCACGATGGGCCTTGAGTTCGCAAGACTCCACTCTCCCACCACGCCCCCAAGAGTCGAACTCCTGGCGATGGGGCTTCGACATTTCGACAGCGACTGGATGCGGATCATCATTCAGACAGAGGGCGCCGTACCGTGCGGGTCCCGCGTCGCCCTCGCGGACGGGCGAGAAGGCGTGGTCATCGGCCCGGCCCAAGGGGCTTCCCCCTGGAAGCCCCTCGTTCTTGTGGGTCGAGAGGTCGTCCAGCCGCAGCAAGATGTCTCACTGATTTCCGCATGACACCTGGCACCACGATCCTAGAACGCTATTTCATCGAGAGCATCCTCGGAGAAGGAGGCATGGGCGTTGTCCTGCGGGCACGTCACGTGACCCTTGGGCACACGGTCGCCGTCAAGGTCATGACCATCGAGCACCCGGAGGCAAGCCGCCGATTCCTCCTAGAAGCTCGCGCGATGGCTGCTGTTCGCTCTCCCCATGTCGCCTCGGTCATCGACTACGGGATGCATGAGGACAACCCAGTGCTCGTGATGGAGTTCATCAAGGGCGAGTCTCTCGAGGACCGCCTCAAACGAGTCGGCGCACTCACGTGGGACTTCGCGTTTCGACTCGCTTCGGAGGTCGCGTTGGGTCTCGCTGCGATCCACGACGCGCAGCTCCTGCATCGGGATATCAAGCCCGCAAACATCATGCTCGAGCAAGGGCAGCCCGAACGTGCGCGGATCGTGGACTTCGGAATCGCAAAGCAACTCGGGCCCGACGCTCAGAGGATGACCAATACCGGTGTCGTCATCGGAACGCCCGCGTACATGTCACCGGAGCAAATGCTCGGAACGGAGCTAGGCAGCGCATCAGACATCTACTCGCTGGGCACGATGCTGTGGGAGATGATTTGCGGCGGCTCCCCCTTCGGAGACGAGTACGCCGATGCGCTCAAGCGAATGACATCACCACCACCGCCTCTGGTCCTGCCCGCCGGGCTCCCCGCGCCGCCTGCAAGTGCCTGCGCTGCCGTGCTCGAACTCCTTGCGACCGACCCCCAGCACCGTGAGCCCCGAGGGCGCGAAGTCGCGCGTCGCCTGATATCGCTCGCACAGGGACAACAAGCACCAGCAACCGCCCAGCCCAGCCCAGGGGGCACAGCGCTGGCGCCTCGTCTCCGAGACCAATCGGGCCCACTTATCGCTGTCGCGCGCCTCCCTGCACACGCCCTTCGGGACAGAGAGCAGCGCCTGTGGCTGACTTCGCTCATTCCCCCCGCAGCCCGCAGCTACACACTCGGAGCCTTGTGGTTTGCCCTCTACCCTCCCGACCCGGAGCCGGCGGAGCCCGACCCCGCTCTCTCGAACGAAACCGAGAGAGAGCTCCTCGGCGCCTTCGTCAAGCGGTATGGAAACACGGTCTCCGTTCGGGTTCGCAGGGCCCCGCGCTCGTTCCGGCTGTCACCGAGCGCACTCGCAGGGGCAGGCCAGCTCCCGGAGTTTCTCGCGGAGATGCTCGGCTCGATCTGACAGGGAGACCCAACGGAAAGAAGGTCCAGCGCTCGGCTGAAAGACTTCGACAACTTCCACTTGCGCGCTCGCGATCTCGCCGTAAGTGAAGAAGACGTCCAGAGCAGGACGCTTCGGCGACTTATTGAGGAGGAGAGGGCTATCCATCGGGTTGCATCTTTGGACCGCTCTCTCCTCCCCCCCTTTGGCGTGAGCGGGACGAGCTGGGCGGCCCAATCTGACCCGCGACGTATCACCTGCACTCCCCATATGCTGTTGGCGTTGCTTCTTCCCGTGCATCCACGCCGGCTGCCCCTGTGGCTGAGCCTACTTCTGCTTGGGGCATCTGTGGAGCTATCGGCGTCGCCTCCGACAACTTGGGTCATCTTGCTTGGGCTCCTGCTCGCGGTCATGAGCTGTGTTCTTGGCTTCTCCCTGGGACACCGAAGCCTGCCTATGTCTTCCGGCTCCGGCATGGTGACGCCCTCACGGCAAGCACGGGCTCAAGCGCTCGGCACAGCGGTCCGTTGGGGTTGCCAGCTCGGTTTCGGAGGACTTGTGCTGGGCTGGCCAGCAGAGCTGCTCTGGGCAAGCTCCGCTGCAGCAGGACTGCTGCGCGGCGCCCTCGGATCCCTTCCCAAGGCACCAGGCTCAACTTCTGGCGAAACGGATGCCTTGGCATCCGCACGGAGAACGTGACCCGAAGAGGGCTGCCAGGACCGGTCCGCAAACGTCCGGCACAGGTCCAAAATTGAACCACGCTGGACAACGTCGAGCCCCCATCTCACGCTACGGACTGAAGCGCTGCGGTGCGCGAGCCTGCTCCTCATTCTCGGGGGCATCAGCAGGCTCTCGTTCGCAGCGTTTCCTTTTTTCGTGAACGTAAGTACCACTCGCACCAGCGCTCACCGTTCTGCATAGACCCCCTGGGAAAACCTCCCTGCTTTTTCGTTTTAGGCCAGGGAATCCCCTGGCATGGGGCGCAGCATTTGCACATGAAACCGTCGATGCCTCCTGCTCGACATCGTTTGTTGTGCTGGTTGTCGTTGACGGTGAGTTTGTCTGCCTGCGCAGACCCCTGCCTCGATGACGGCCTGCTCCAAGATTCCCCTCAAGACTGTGCGGTCGCTGATGACCCGCCCCCTGGCTCCTCGGGAGAGGAGGAAGAAAGCTGTTTCAACGGCATCAAGGACTCTGACGAGGCCGATGTCGATTGCGGCGGCGTCTGTGCTGAACTCTGCGAGGTCGACCAAGAATGCACATCTCCGGATGACTGCGAGACCTCGATCTGCGGGGTCTCTGGGACCTGTGCAATCCCCGCCTCCTGCGACGACGGAGTTCAGGACGCGGGCGAATCTGACCAAGACTGTGGTGGCGTGTGCGGGGCGACGTGCCCCATCGACGCACAATGCGACGATTTCCAAGACTGCGAGACCCTTGTTTGCAACCCGGACTCGGGTCTGTGCGACGAGCCGACCTGCGACGACGGTGCGCCCAACGGTGGCGAGACGGACGTCGACTGCGGCGGCGCCGACTGTGCGCCGTGCACACTCGGCGGCGCATGTGAGTCCGACGGCGACTGCGCCAGCGAGAGCTGTGACGTGGACGCAGGCGTTTGCGTTGCCGAGCACTGCGGCAACGGCGAACTCGACGCGGACGAAACCGACGTCGACTGCGGCGGGGCGGGGTGTGCCCCTTGTGAAGGCGGCGAGAGCTGCCAGGATGGCGGCGACTGTGCCTCGACCGTCTGCGACGGCGGCACGTGCACGACCGCTTCGTGCGACGACGGCCTCCAAAACAGCGACGAAACCGATGTCGACTGTGGCGGCAGCTCCTGCGAGCCCTGCGGCGACGGTCAGTCGTGCGACGCCGGCACAGACTGCGAGTCCACGCTCTGCGACCCCCAACACGGGGTGTGTGAGTCCGAGACCTGCACCAACGGCATCCTCGATGAGAACGAGACCGACATCGACTGTGGCGGAAGCGCTTGCGCACCGTGCAACGATGACGAGGCCTGTGAGTCCGGCTCGGACTGCGCCTCCGGCTCGTGCGTGAGCGGGACCTGTAGTGCGCCAACCTGTGACGATGGCGAGCACAACGGCAACGAGTCCGACATCGACTGCGGTGGCGACTCTTGCCAGCCCTGCGACGACGGTCAATCCTGCGTGCTGCAAGGAGACTGCGACTCCCAAGTCTGCCTCGACGAAGTGTGCCAGCCACCGAGCTGCAACGATGGCGTCCAAAACGGAGACGAGAGCGCGCAAGACTGCGGCGGCGCGTGTGGCTCGTCCTGCGAAGACGATGCGGCCTGCACTGACGATGCAGACTGCATCTCGCTCGTCTGCGACGACGATGCTGGAACGTGTTCGCCCGCGACCTGCGAAGACGGCACTCGGAACGGGGATGAAACCGACGTTGACTGCGGCGGAGACGACTGTGGCCCCTGCGACGCTCCGGGCATGTGCGCCGTCGATGGCGACTGTGCGTCGACGATCTGCGATGAAGGAACCTGTGCCCCTTCGACCTGTCGCGATGGCGTCATCAACGGTGAAGAGACCGATGTCGACTGCGGCGGCGAAGACTGCGGCCCCTGTGCGGACGACGAGTCTTGCGAAGAGGCTTCAGACTGCCAGAGCCTGGTGTGCACGACGGACGTCTGCATCCCGGCAACCTGCGCAGACGGAGTCCAAAACCAGGATGAGACGGATGTCGACTGCGGCGGCGAAACCTGCGACGCCTGCGACGATGGAAGCGGATGTGCGCTCGCTGAAGACTGTACCTCCGGAGTGTGCGACCCGGTCGCGCTCACCTGCGAGTCGCCACTGTGTGACGACGGCGTCCTCAACGGCACCGAGACGGACCTCGACTGCGGTGGCGATGCCTGCGTCGGGTGTGCCCCATCTGAAGGCTGCCAACTCGACGGAGACTGTCTCTCGCAGATCTGCGACGACACAACGAACACCTGCACAGCGCCGACGTGTACGGATGGCGTTCAGAACCAGGATGAGACGGACGTGGACTGCGGCGGAGACACCTGCGCAGCCTGCGTTGCAGGGGAAGCTTGCGTCGACGCGGATGACTGCACCTCGGTCGTATGCCTAGCTCTGACTTGTCAGCCCTCCGAGTGCGACGATGGCGTTCTCAACGGCGACGAGACCGACATCGACTGCGGCGGCGATACCTGCCTGCCGTGTGACGACGGAGAGGCTTGCCTCGAGGCTGCAGACTGCGATTCTGCCGTCTGTGATGGTGGCACGCAAACCTGCTCTGCACCGACATGTGCAGACGCAGTCGAGAACGGAACGGAGACGGACGTCGACTGCGGCGGCGCAAGCTGCAGCACCTGCGCCGACGGCGAAGGTTGCGAGAATGCGACCGACTGCACCTCGCTGGTTTGCGATGGCGCAACCGACACTTGCTCTGCTCCGACCTGCTCGGACGGCGTTCAGAACCAGAACGAGACCGACACCGACTGCGGTGGAAGCTGCGGCGCCACCTGTTCAGCTACAGAGGGATGCGCATCGGCCAGCGATTGTGTTTCCTCGGTCTGTGACGGCGCAACGAACACCTGCTCGGCTGCAACCTGCTCCGACGGCGTTCAAAACCAGGACGAGACAGACGTCGACTGCGGCGGCTCGTGTGGCGCGACATGTGGAACCGGAGACGACTGCAACGGTGCTGGAGACTGCACCTCTGCGGTCTGCAACGGCGGCACGAACACCTGTTCGGCGCCGACCTGCTCCGATGGCGTCGAGAACCAGAACGAGACCGACGTGGACTGCGGAGGGAGCTGCGGCGACACCTGCGACACCGCGGAAGGCTGTCTCGCCGCCGGCGACTGCATCTCGGGCGTCTGTGATGGCGCAACTGATACCTGCTCTGCTCCGACTTGCTTCGACGGCGTCGAGAACGGAGACGAGACAGATGCGGACTGCGGTGGAAGCTGCACCGCGACCTGCGACAACGGCGGCGGCTGCTCCATTGCTGCGGACTGCACCTCGGGGGTCTGTGACGGCGTCACGGACACTTGCACAGCACCCAGCTGCGGAGACGGGGTGCAGAACGGCGACGAGACAGGCCTGGACTGCGGCGGAAGCTGCGGAGCAACCTGCGACACCGGGTCCAGCTGCGATGACGGACTCGATTGCGCCAGCGGTGGCTGCACGGCCGGCGCCTGCAACCCTCCGCTCAGCGTGACGATCAGCCCGAACGCGTGCGGAGACGCATCGCTTGGCCCGATCTCCTACACCGCCACGCCTTCTGGCGGAACCGGAGGACCCTACACGTACGCATGGACGCCCGACGACGGAACGGTCTCGAACCCAACGTCAGCGACCACCTCGGTCAGTCCGACCGACTACGCGTCCTACGAAGTCACAGTCGACGACGGGCTGAACTCCGTCACCGAGGCTGGCGTGGTCGTCTACAGCGCGCAACCATTCAACCTTCAGAGCAACTGCAACCTGTACCAGGCCGCCTTTGGGGGCAACAACCCCGCGACCATCTCGTACTCCGCCGGAGGTACAGTGGCGACCGAGAACGGCAACAACGCGATGGGACTTCACGTCTGCGAAGACGTGACCTTCACCAACGTCCGACTCACGGGCTCGGCCATCGTCAACACCACGCAAGACGACGACTGGTTCGGGCTGGTCTGGGGCGCTCAGGACAGCTCGCACTTCTACGTGATGGCCTGGAAGCAGTCTCCCCAGACCTTCTTCGGGTGCGACGGAGGAGCAGCCTCACCTGCTGGAATTATCGTCAAGCGGGTGTTCGCACCCGACTTCAACTCCATCACGGCTGAGGACATGTACTGCCCCAACGATACGGCCAACTCCGAGTACCTGATGACGCCGGCGGAGACGCTGTCGGACGGATGGCTCGACAACACACCGTACACGATGGAAATCGAGTACCGACCCACTGGCAGCACAATCTCGGTCACCAATGACAACACGAGCACCGAGATCGCCAACTTCTTGATGACCGACACGACGTACCCCTCGGGATACTTCGGGTCACACGTCGTCTCGCAGAACGCGGTTGAGATTGGCCCGCTCATCGGACAGTGCCTCTAAACCTGCACTGACATCCTGAGAACGGGGGGAGCATCCCGGGCCGCCGGCGCTGCTCCCCCCCTTTTTCTTCTCGATGCCCCGAACCCACAAGGAACACAGACATGTCCAACGCTGCCCTCCTCCTCATCGCCTTGCAGTCACTTCACGCGGAAGGCGAGGCGAACGAACCTCTCCCCACCGAGACCAGCGCACCCGTCGCCCTCGCATCAGATGTAGACCTCGACGTCGCCCCCACTTCTCGCGGGCCTCGAAGCCCGACCCGCTCCAGCGATGCTCCCAAGAGCGAGCAAGATGAAGTCCGGTGGATCGACCGATGGCCACCAGAGAGAAATACCGCCGAACTCGGCGTCTATGCTGGAGTCTTCCTGCCTGGGCGCCGCCTCGAGCTCTTCGAGGCCAGTCTCGATGCGCCCGACCAAGGATTTCAACGCTATGACCCCACAGCAACCGCAGTGGGTGGCCGCGTGGGCTACTACCCCAGCCGCTTCTTTGGGCTCGAGGCAGAAGGCGGAGCCATGTTCGCCAAGACCCAGGCAGGAAGCGACGCCACGCTTTGGACCGCACGCGGCAGCTTCATCGGCCAGATTGGCCTTTGGAGCGTCACTCCATTCGTCGCGGCAGGCGTCGGCGCGCTGGCGGTCAACAGCGACGCTGATGCCGTGGGTCGCGACATCGATGCTGCAGTTCACGTCGGAGGAGGATTGAAGTTCTTCCTCAGCCGGCGCTCTCAGATTCGCGTCGACCTGCGAGACGTCATCGGCTCTGCCGCAGGGCTCGCCGAGGGCGAAAACCACAATTTCGAGGCCACTATCGGCCTCGGCCTGACCTTGGGGCGCAAGCCCAAGGAGAAGGACCCAGTGCTCGCAGCGCGCCCTGCCCCCGCCGCAGTCGAAGACCGGGACCAAGACGGCGTCATCGACCCTGTCGACGCCTGCGTTGATACCTGGGGAGACCAAGCCGACGGATGCCCAATCGGAGACACGGACGGGGACGGCTACACCGACGATGTCGACGCTTGCGTAGATGATCCGGGCATCGCTCCCGACGGCTGCCCTGCGATCGACACAGACGGCGACGGTCTCCTCGATCCGGATGATCGGTGCATCGAAGAGCCGGAGACGATCAACAACTTCGAGGATGAAGATGGGTGTCCTGACGAGCTCCCCTCCGAAGTGAAGGCCTTCGATGGCGTCATCGAAGGGGTCTACTTTGACTCGTCCAAGGCCAGTCTCAAGCCGAGGTCGAAGAAGATCCTCGATGAAGCCGTTGCGCTCCTGCTCCGGAACCCAGGCATCCGCATCCAGGTCGTGGGCTACACGGACAACCGGGGCAGCGAGGCGTTCAACACCGCGCTGTCCCGAGACCGGGCTGACGCCGTCCGGAACTATCTTGTCGAGCATGGCATCGACGAGTCTCGGCTGAGCACCGATGGTCGAGGCCCCGCAGACCCTCGAGCCAACAATAAGACGAAGCAGGGACGCGCCAAGAACCGGCGCATCGAGTTCAAGCTCGTCGACTGAGCAGCCACCCCAAGGGGCCGGTTGCGACTTGACGCCCGTCGCAACCGGCCACGATTTGACTTGCGGACGCCGCACAGCGACGCTACGAAGGGAAGCGTCGACGAAGCGTCAAGAGGAGAGGAGAGGAGAGGAGAGGAGAGGAGAGGAACCCCTGCATGCTCAGGGGTAGCCTCTCTTTTTCTTTTCATGCTCAGGGGTGCCCGCTGCTTCGCCCAGCAGTAAAAAACGACACTCGCGTCGCCACGAAGGCTGACGAGCCCGTACTCTTTCGGCGTGCTGGACTACGACCTCTTGTCCTCGAACCTCTTGGTCATCATGCCGATGACGAAAGCCGGCGCGCGGAGGCTTGGCGAGTCGCTACAGGGCCTTGCAGCTAGAGATATCGTGGCACTTCGAGACGCCCTGCGGCACCCGCATGGTGTTGTCGTGTCCTCGAACTCCAGCCGACTCAGACGCGCGAAGCTTGTACGTCACGTGCGAGTCATCGAGTCGCGCAACCAGCCTCAGACTGACACGGAATACGCATGCCTTTGCTCCAAACTCGTCCTCACAACCTGGGGACGCTCTGTCGCCCTCCGTCTCGACCAGCGTCACCAAACGTAAGCATCCACGTCGCCCGAACAGGGCCGCACAACGGCGAACTGGCCCGCATCTGACCAGCACCCCCTCGGCCCACCCTCAAGCGAAGCCGAAGCTGGTACGGGAGTCCGCGCATCGTCGCCGAGCTTCGCGACAACGGAATCCACGTTGGGCGCCGTAGAACCGCCCGAAAGCAACAGCCGACTGGGCCTACGACACCGCAGTCTTCTTCTGCTCGCCCCCCATAGCAAGGACTGAGGAGAACCGTGAGCGGCCCGATACGTCTGCCCGGTGGCCTATGGAGTCCGGACAAACGCACGCCGCGTCATGGGCATCAGCGCCCACAGTCGCGTCGAGCATCTTTGAACGGCACCTTCGAGCACGTTTCTGGCCGAAAACGAGAGCTATCGATGCAAAGCGGAAGCAGCGCTGATTCGCACCGGATCCATCGTTCGCCGTGCCCTGCAACGGGAAGCGAAGCATGCGCTCGGATCGTCTCAGCGTCGACCGCAGGCCATTGGGCGCGTCTTTCGTCGCAACGCCTACGACAACAGCAGGCGCCCCAACGACGGTCGACCCGCTGCAGCCCAGGCACTCGTCGCCGCCCTCAAATCTTCTGCCGCCGACACGAGCTGCTCCAATGCACGCACCTCATCATCGCTCATCGGGCGAAGAGCAGACCCACCAGCAGCCGCTCCGTGCAAGACCTGAGCGACACACCGCATGACACAATAGTGACGCAAAGACCTCAGCAGACGCTTCGAAGCCATCGTCATACAAGCGCAGAGTAGCACTTCGCCCCCCCTATCCGAGACTACAGCTGTTCAACTTCAAACACAGGACGCTGATACGATCGCAGCAGGCATCTCAAGAAGACTTCATCGCACACCTGGCCCAAAATGACCCTTTCGCTCTCGCTGAAGCGCTCCATGAAGATATCTCTATCCATCACGCATGAAGAGGGGTCGCGCAGAATGGTCTGTCGGCCCCTCTTCTCTTTGAGGACGACCACGATGGTGCGCGCCGGCAAGCCACCCCTATTGCGTCTAAGGCGGGGCCCGGTCGACCACTCGGCCGGCGGCCGAGCCGCACGGCCGGTCCAAAGCCGCCACGGGCGACCGGTGAGGCGGCCGCGTGACGGGTGCGGGAGGCTCGGCCGATGGATGGTCCGAGGTCTCCTCCGGGCGTCTCGCGAGATCGACCCGGGAGGACCTTGCGGCGCAACAAGAGTCAGAAGCCTCAGCAACCGAAGAAAACCTGGTTGCCGATAGCCACTCGCGGTCCATGCTCGAAGCATCTTCCAACACGAGACCCACCGACTAAACTCCACTATAAACCCGGCGCTTGTTCGCTCTCCTCCCACATTGTCCTCAACGAGTTGGGGCTCAGCTTCGAGCTGGACAAGACCGACACGGCCCAAGGCACGACGCAGGCGGGCGAATACTTGTCACGGATGAGGAAGAAGCCCTCACCGAAAACCCGGCGATCCTTTAGAACCTCGCCGGCCTCGCTCCGAACTCCCAACTTGCCCCTCCGCCGGACCCCCTCGCCTGGATACGCCTTCAGGAGCTCGGGGTGAGCTTCATTTCCCCTACCGAGGCGCTCGACCTGACCGCTCCCAGCGGGCGGGCCATGGCGAGGACTCCTCGCCGTCTTCGGCGAGTTCGTGCGATACATCCTCCGCGAGCGGGTCAAAGCCGGCATCGCCCACGCCCGCAAAGAGGGCCGGCCCCACGGGCGCCCCGACACCGCACAGCAGAAGGCCGCCGACGTCAGGAAGCTTCACCGTCAGAGGCTCAGCAAATCGGAGATCGCCAGGCGGCTCGGCATCGGTCGAAAATCGTGCGGCGCATCCTGGGCTGATACCCTAGAGCGCAACAGAGCCTGGAACGAGGACTAAAGCCAGCTTCCTTGGAGCGGTCGCGGCTCGCCGAGCGCCGGGTTCGGTTCCAATGTCCCCCATGCACCTGCTCGGGCCAGCGCACAGGCGACCGCGGCGTGAGCCGTTCACCTTCCCGCGAGGACCTCTCCTAGCGTCTTGGCTGGGTCACCGGTGGTAGGCATCGAGGCTCGGCGATACGGGTAGACCGCGTCGTTGGTGAGAACCAGAAGACCGGGCGCGCCGATTTCTGCCCTCTTCACCTCCACCAGGAAGCTCTGCATGGTGGACCACGGAAGATCCCGGTCCGCGGCGAACACGAAGTCGGGCTGTGGTCCGAGCTGTTTCTCCCGCTCGAGTTCCTCGCGCAGAGGATCGAACATCTGCTCGACATCTGCCCAAGCAATGGTTTCAGGCCGGCCGTCGAACGTGGCACCTTCGACTGTGAGCGTGGCGACCACCGCCGACGGCCTGACGGAGAGGGATGAAGAGACGACAGGGAGTTTGGGTCCGGGATGGATAAACCGCCCTGGGCCGGTCTCCATGGCCGCATGTTCGCTCAACGATATTGCTGACTCTTCGCGGACGCCGGCGTCTTGTAGCGCGAAGCGCAGCCCGAGGAGGTCCACTGCGCCACCGCCAAGACCAGCCCGTACGAACAAATCTCGCGAGATGTTCGTCTTGGTGGCGAGTTTGCAGCCGTCGTACAGCGCGCCCGGGCGTTCGGGCCTCGCAGATCCCGGGAGCGACTTCGAGACAGCTTCGATCTCGGGGCATACACGCGATGCGAACGCGGTGTTTTCGGGTCTATGGTGGGCGGCAGCCGCGTACCGATCGGGCTTGACCTCCAAGCGCGCGAGCATCGAGTCGAAGTCCGCTCCCGGACACGCAGAACGAACACCCCGCGCGATGCGAGGCCCGGCCCGCATCGCATGACCCGACTCTGCGGACCAGTCGTTGCGTTCTTGGTCCAGCGCCTTGGCGAGAGCTGTGAGTGCCGCGTCATCGCAGCTCACCACGGTCTGGCTGGCGCCTGCCGCGTTGCTGGGCGCCGCTGACGACGCTGACTCCGTGGGCGTCGATCCGCACGCGGCAGTGAGGAGGAGCGTCGCCAAAGCCAGTGCTCCCAGCTGTGGGGCAGGAACGTTTGTTATCGAATCCATCGGGAGTTGAGTCATCGTGCGGAACCGTGAATTGCAGGCCTCCCAAGAGGACGCCAGCGGATGAGGAGCATATCCGCCCGGCGGCCCACTTGGGTTTCGCAGAGCCAGCAATTTATCCGCGCTGAAGCCGTCCGACATGTTCCGAGGCGATCGCAACAGTACGATCGACTTGGGTCTCGCGACCCACGTCAAGGAGGTTCCCCCGAAGCAACAGCCGACCAGCGCCCTCACCCAGCAGGCCGCCGCCCAGCTCGAACAATGGCTACATGTAGGACTGCTGTCGCCCCTTAGCGCCGGACTTCGTTCCGATGTTCCCCATATCCCGTCTCTGCAAACACAAAAAAATCGGACACACTCAGGTCGCCCGGCCCTCCATTGTCCATTCCATCGCCGCTGCTACTTCAACTATTGACCGACTGACGAAGCTGTAGGCGTAGGGTGCGTTCGCTAGCGTTTCTCGGCGCTCGTCCGGCGGAAGACGCCACTGATACCAAGCAATAACTGCGGGGAGTGAGAGAAGCTCGCCGGCTCTGAGCTCCCGAGGACCACATCGCGCAGACCCAGCCGGATTGCGAGATTCTTGGTGGCCAAGACTTTGACGCCTCCACCCCAATGGAAGCTGGCATCGGTGTCATCGCCCAGAACGTCGGGGTCCGAAGTGAGCCCGGTGACGCCAGCGCCCAGCAGGACGTAGGGCGTCACGCGGCCGGGTAGCTGTGCAATGAGCGATGCTCGTCCCTCGAACAGGAGGACGTCGCTGCCTTCGCGCAGGCGTGTGGGGGCCAGCCCTCCTTCGAGCTCGATGCCGAATTGCCGGACGGGGTAGTAGCCGAGTCGCACGCCAACATCCGGAGAGATGTTGACGATGCGGCGGTCGGTTGCCAACGGACTGTCGGCCGTCAGCAGTTCGTGGTTGTCCGAGACGGAGATGAAGCCGCCATAGACGCCGGCTTCGAACATGTGGGTGTCCCGCTTCTTGGCTTCGGGCGCCTCGGGCTCTGGCTCGCCTGGCTCGAGAATCGTGACGGGGAAGTCGGCCAGCGCGACGTCGGTCCCGGCGATGATGATTTCGAACACGGCCGGCGATATGGCAGTCTCGCCGGCCGTCACATCGACGAGCCAGCTGCCGTCTTCAGTCCTCCGCATCTGGCTCACATCGAAACCTTTGGGGGCTCGGACTGCGAGCTTGACGGGGAACTCTCCATCGGAAGACAGCGCCAGGTCGAGGGTCGTAAGAGCTTCGCGCCTCACGGCGAATGCACCGGACTCGTCGTTTCCTGCTTTCGCGACCCGAATCTCGACCACGTCGACCGCGAAGCCACCGACGGTTTTGTTGTCCGTGTCTTGGCACCGAACCTGTTGTACGCCAGCACCGGTGGCGATCACGGTTGAGCCCAGATCGGCGGCTCCCAAGCCGCAGGTCAGTCCGGCGGGGACGTCGAAACGAGCGCCCGGCAGCACGCGAACCGGTGCCATGGGCCTACCGGCATCGGCCGGAGCCACGGGCACGGCATCGCCCGTGGGGGATAAGAGCGCGGTGGAGACGACTTTGGTCTTGTACAGACGCGAGGGAGGGCTCTCGAACTTGTCGTTGTCGACCGCCGCGACCATGGCGAAGTACTCGCCCGGGGGAAGCCCGTGCACCTCGAACGAGGTTGCGCTCTTGGGGATCTGGACGGACGTCATGACGAATCCGCCCTGTGCCATTTGGCCGACCTCGACCCGGTAGGTCTCGGCTTTCGCGACACGCGCCCAGCCGCCAGTGATCGTTCCGGAGGCACCGTCGGGGATGAGGTACGTGCTCGCGTTCTCTGGCGCCCAGGTTGGCGTGTCGGGTAGTGGCTTGGGTGCACTGGGGGGCTTCCCCTTGCGGACCTTGGAACCCATGCGCTCGGGGACGCTGATCGCCTTGCGGCTCTTACCCGAGCGCACCTTGGCCTTTCCACCTCCGTGGTTGGCGACACGCGAGGTTCCCTCGGGGTCGACGGTGATCAAGGCTGAGCCTCCGGTGAGTTCCGTGTTGGATGATGGGGTCTCGATGGCGAGCGTCTTACCCCCCGAGAGTTCGCCAAGGCTACTTCGTAGCGCCCCTTTGTCGAGCTTCGCGGTGGTGCCGGTTCGCCGCGCTTTGCCTTCGGCGCCGCCGTAGATGATGACGAGGGTGTTCTCTCGCATGTAGATGCGAGAGGTGTCGCGGAAGGTGACTTCGGCAAAGGCTCGGTCAAGAGTTGAAACCCGCCATCCGCGAAACAGTTCGAAGCCCTGGCCTGCAGACTTCCAACCTTTGTCCGAAGGCGCGCGTGCCTCCACCTTTCTCTCCGCGGCGGTCACACGTGCCGCGGGTTTGACCTTCTCGCGAGGCAGCTTGAGGATGCTTCCGGGGACCAGCTTGTGGGGCGTCGAGCCCATGTCCGGGTTGTGTTTGTGGATGCGGCGGTACGCCTTGCGACTGCCAAACTCCTGCTTGGAGATGCTGGCGCACGAGTCACCTTTCTTGACCGTGTAGTCGTAGAGTTCGACGTCGGAGTCAGGAGCGTAGCTCGCGAGGAGAGAGACGACGGGGGCGATGAGGGAGAACATGGTCAGGTCTTGCGCTTGCGTTGCCGGCGAGTGTGGACGCGACGAACCTTGCGCGTGAGTTCTTCAATGCGAACGGGAATCGGGACGACGTCTGCGACCCCGAGTCGTAGGAGCTGCGAGATCCGTTCCACTTCCGAGGTGTCGGCAATTGCGACGACGGCGTGCCCATCTTCGACGACTCGCTCCAGGACGCCCGCGTCGCCGCCGGAGACGATCACGACGCTGCACTGGGGAACATCTCCGCCGTGGGGCTCTATGGGGATAACCCGGATTCCGTTGCTCGCTAAGGCCACGACGATCTCGTTGGTGAGTTCACCTACAAAACCTGCGTCAACGATCTCGACACCGGCGGGCAGGGAGGCATCAGGGGCGAGAGCCATCGCCGCGGGCACGGAGATCATTCGGTCCGTGCGGTCGCCGAGCATGCGGTCATTTCGGCTGCGATGGCGAGCAGCGGAGAGCGTCCCGGTGACCCGAAGAAGCTCTTGATGGACGCGCTCCATCGTGGGCCGCTCGAACGGTTGTTTGGCCAGCATCTCCATGACCAGCGCTTCGAGGTCACTGGGAATGCCCGCGTCGGGTGCTCGCTCTCGAAGGGATACCGGCGCGACGTACAGATGCTGGGTGAGCACGTTGACTAGGCTGCCGAAGAAGGGGGGGCAGCCGGTGGCCATCTCGTACAGCATGCAGCCGAACGAGTAAACGTCTCCGGGCGGCCCGACCTCCTTGCCTTGGGCCTGCTCGGGAGAGAGATAGGCAGGGGTGCCGACCATGAGTCCCTCTTTGGTGAGGCGGCCCATATCGTCCTCCCCTTCGACGAACGCGAGACCGAAGTCGAGCACGCGGACCGCCTCTCGCTCGCCGTCCTGCTCGAGGAAGATATTCTCGGGCTTGAGGTCCCGGTGGACCAGCGGAATAAGGTGGGCGGTGGAGAGCACTTCAACGAGCGGTGAAGCGATCTCAAGCAGTCGCTCCATCGGGAGTGGAACGCCATCCTGCATGAGATCGCGAAGCGGTGCGCCTTTGAGCAGCTCCATCGCGATGTAGGCATGCTGAGCGGACGCGCCGACGTCGAAAATGCGAACCGCGACGGGGTCTGTCTCTTATACACATCTGACGCTGCCGACG
>OJGU01000473.1_pt1 | contig 23612 bp, 7 predicted proteins | sample 1594741 | NCBI WGS metagenome assembly OJGU01 (sample SAMN05416841, study PRJEB24817) | seawater metagenome | isolation source: Sea water | place: Canada:Atlantic | collected 2013-07
GCAGCGTCAGATGTGTATAAGAGACAGCCAATTCGAGATTACGTCCACCGACGGAAATAATGCCGGCACCACCATCCAAGAAATCAAAGCTCTCCACACTCGTTCGTGCAGCGGTGAAACTTGGGATCTGAAGTCCTTCTGGCAGGAATGCGTTGATGGTGGGTTCAAAAACACCCAGGCCGATGTCTGCCTGCTGCAAACGGAAACCGATGAGCGATGATGGATTTCCATTGGTTAACAAGTCACCAAGCGGTCGTTCACTGGTATCGGTTGGCACCTGTATCGAAGAAGTATCTAAACCGAAACCAACGAAGGCATTCACGTTGTCTGCCCCAATCGCAAAACCGGATACATCCAGATTCCGAATGGTGCCGCCATTGTTCTCGACGAGCGTTCCCCCGCGAACACCTGCTGGGAGACTATTAATCGCATCACCCAATGTGGTCTGGAATGTCGGCCCCAGATTCTGTGGAACCCCTGTTCCAATATCGACAAACATCTGCGGTCCTTTTTCGAACCCGAAACTTCCCTCTAAGTGGACGAAATCGAGCAAGCTAACCAGCGCGTATTCGATACTGACAGCAATCCTTTGATTGCCATCGTAGTCGAGGTGAACGGGCTCTCCACCGGTCTTGACTTCAAAGCCGGCGTTGTCGAATCCGGGGAAACTTTTCTGGAAATCAATCACCGGCGGACCAAATCCTCCGGGCCATTCGTCTCCATTGTTCATGTCGATCTGAATGCCCCGCCCTTCAACTTTGACCAAATCATTGCCGCCACTCTTGAACGAGAAGACATCAGCCGTTGCTTTGGCTGCGACAAAGGTTGGTAATCCTCCAATTGGCAAGGTTGGTTCAAAGATGCCGACTCCCAAGTCTAAGTCCTCGACATAGAACCCGTAGACGTCCTGGTCTTCGATATCCTGATCAAAGTCAAAATCGCCATACCCCACGAACGCTTCGGCATCCGAGGCCCCAAATGTCATCGAACTGACTTCCAATCCACTAATGGTTGAAAAGTCGTCGGCAACAGTAACGCCAGCCGTTTCTAGGCTACCAGCCAACGTATCCAGTCCAATTGCGCCTAGAGTCGCACCGAGGTTTGCGGGAACTCCCGTACCTAATGTCACACTATGAGTCGGCCCTTTCTCGAAAGCAAAGGCACCTTGAACGTAAATGAATGAGAACAAGGCAACCTCAGCCTCAGCAACCTCAACTCCGATTCGTTGGTTGCCGTCAAAGTCCAAGAAAACCGGATCGCCACTCGTTCCGATTTCAAACTGGCCATCTGCGGCGCCCTCAGCGGTTTCAAAACTTGATTGGAAATCAATCACCGGATTGCCCAAGCCTCCGGGCCATTCCGTTCCGTTGTTGTATACGAGCGTGATATCGCGTCCATCAACCGTAGCAACATCTGAACTACCGGCCTGGAACTCAAAGGTTTCAGCGTGGGCTTTTAAGGCGGTGAAACTTGGCAGTGAATCAATGGGAATGGTCGGCGTGAATAGCCCCAATCCGAAATCAAGATCTTCTACTTTGAAGCCAAAAACATCTTGATTCGCTAACGGTTGTCCGAAGTCAAAGTCGCCGTAACCGATGAACGCATTGATATCCGCTCCACCGATCGTCATCGATCCGACTTCTAAGCCACCGATCGTCGAGAAATTCGGTCCGATTTCAATACCACCGATGCTCGCCAAATCATTAGCCACACCATCGAGACCGATAGTACCCAAAGCAGCTCCCAGATTCGCGGATATTCCCGTGGCAACGTCAACCATGTAGGTCGGCCCCATCTCGATTCTGAATCCACCTTCCAATACCAAGAAGTCAGCTAGAGTCATTGAAGCCGAACCTAATTCAAGGGCAATACGTTGGTTACCATCATAGTCCAAGCTTATGGGCGGCAAATTGTTTGGCATGGTGACAGCAAATCCTGCAGGGTTCGACCCGGCGGCAGGGAAACTCTCTTCGAAATTGATAACTGGATTACCCAGATTTGCCGGCCAAGCGGTCCCCGTATTCACTTCCAAGGTGATCTCTTGTGAATCCAGTTCAAGAACATCACCGAGTCCATGCAGCGTAAAATCCTCAGCGCTTGCTTTTAAGGCGGTAAACTTAGGCAGCTTCTTGATTGGAATTGTGGACTTGAACAAGGCTAACCCGAGGTCAACGCCTTCTAGACTGAAGCCGACCAAATCCTGATCTTCCAAGTTGGAATCAAAGTCTGGATCACCGTAACCCAGGAAACCGTCAAGATTCGCTGCCCCCACAGTGATCGCACTTACCTCCAAGCCTTCGACAGACGAGAAGTTCTCGCCGATCGTCAAGCCGGCATCGTTCACCAATTCATTGAAGAAGGGTTGTACCAGATTCGCAGCAGCGCCGAGATTAGCGGGCAACCCTGTGGCAATATCAACGGTGTAGGCCGGGCCAAACTCAAACGCAACCCCACCTGATAAATCGAGCACATCAGCGATAGTGATATCCACGTCATCCACGATGACTGTCGTTCGCCGATTACCGTCAAAATCAAGGAAGAAGGAATTCACTTCAAAGCCGCTCGGATCTGATCCTGCCGCCGGGAAGCTGGAGGCGAAATCGAGTGCCGGTTTTCCGATTCCTGACAATGTCAATCCAGGCAGCTCGAAATTCGGAACCTGAATATCGGGCAGGTTTAAGTCAGGTAGTTCCAGATCAGGCAACTGCAGATTTGGCAAGGTCAATGCCGGCAGTGTGATCGTGGGTAGATTAATGGAAGGTAGGCTGAGCAGAGACAGATCAATGTCTGGTAACTCTAGGCTCGGCAAACTCAACACTGGCAATTGAATGGCCGGCAACGAAAGGTCTGGCAGTTCTAGTTTGGGTAGATTCGGAATTGTAATATCAAAGTCAGGTAACTCGAGCTGCGGCAGATTGATTTGCGGCAATTGCAGTGTCGGCAACGTGACCGTTGGGAGCTCTAGATTGCCGAGATCGAATTCCGGCACGTAGAGGTTTGGCAATCGGAGATTGAAATCCGGAATGGCCGGCAAGGTTACACTTGGAATTGAGATGGCCGGGAAAGCGAAGTCCGGAAGATCCAAGAGCGACAGATCCAACGTCGGCAAGTGCAGTGTCGGCAAAATGATTTCCGGGAAATCGATGTCCGGCAAGGTCAAACTGGGAAGAATCAGCCCGTTGATATCAGGGAAGACAAGATCTGGTAGATTGAATCCAGAAAGATCCAAATTCGGCATGCTCAAACTTGGCAGTGAAATTGACGGGATGTTCAGGTCTGGCAGGATCAATGACGGAAGAGTGATCAGTGACAGATCAATATTTGGTAAATCAGGCAACTCGATTTCTGGAATACTGATCGATGGAAACTCAAAAGACGGAATGGAAATGGTTGGCAACTCAAGGTTCGGCAAACCAAAAGCCGAAAGGTCCAAATCAGGCAAGCGAATGTCCGGCAAGTCAATGAACCCGAGTTCAATCGTTGGGAATACAATCTTGGGAACCAGACCTGATAGATCAAATTCCGGTAGAACGAAATCAGGCAGATCAATCGTTGGAATGACTAGATCTGGTAACTGTAGATCCGGCAAATTAAGTGATGGCAACGCCACGTTAGGCAGCGTTAATCCGGAGAGGTCTATGTTCGGGAGTTGCAGATCCGGTAAAGTGATCGCAGGTAGATTTAACGAAGGCAAAGTAATATCAGGTATCACCCCTGCGAGATCTAGGTCCGGCAATTCTAGAGCAGGCAGATCGATTTCAGGCCAATCAAACTCAGGTAAGGTCAGCGACGGCAGTTGAAAGCCAGAGAGGTTAAAGTCCGGTAAATCAATCGACGGCAAGCCTAGTTCCGGCAAGGTGAATGACGGCAAACTGAGATCTGGCAATAAGAGATCTGGTAGATCAATGGTCGGCAGTGTGAAATCTAGATTCGGGATTTCCGGCACGCTGATGCCACCAGAGAGTCGTGCTGCCGTGTTAATGTCAATGGTGATGTCTCTTCCATCGATAGACGCAACGTCTCCAAAGCCGTAGGTCGCCATTCGATCAACGTCGCCCTTTAGCCCAATAAAGTCTGGTAGGCCCAACGCACTGAGCTGAGCGTTTTCTGGCGTGAAGATTCCGACCCCAAGGTCTAGATTCTCAAATCCAAATCCGGTGAGGTCCCCCCCATTGGTAATTTCATTGGTGAGGTCATCGAATTCCGCATCACCAAATCCGATAAAGCCCGATACACGATCACCCGTCACCCGGTAGGCATTCACTTCCAAACCGCTCAAGGTGGCGTAGTTCTCGTCGTAGCTTAGACCACCCGCCGCTGCAATGGCTTCAATAGCGGGCGCGGCATCGGCGGCTTGCGCCAGATTTGACGGAAGATTTGTGTCAAGATTTACGACTTCGTTAGGGGCAGTCTTGAAACCGAAATCGCCTCGTAGATCGAGTAAGTCCAGAAACGAAACCCGAGCGTCTATGAAGTCTACCTCAACCTGATCGAAACTACCGGCGACAATATTGAACTCATCCGCCCTCAGATTAAAGACATCGCCCAATCCAAGATAGAATTCCTGTCCGCTAAAATTGAATTCGTTGGTATCGAATGAATAGGTTCCTGTGACCGAAACGTCGTTGTTATTTTCGTCACTGAAGGTGGCAGTGAACGGTTTACCAGGGAAGAGGGCTACTGAAGTCGCAGCAACTTGGATGAAGCCGGTGATAGAGGACTCGGTATAATCAACATCGACAGTAAAGGTCGGATTGCGAATCTCAAGTAGATCGTCGTATTCGAAATCTGCACCAGAAAAGCTCAGATTGAGACTTCCCGAACTAGTGTTCTCTCTCAGCGTAGCGACGCCAATCTGAACCAACGCTTGAACGCTCTCGAATTCATTGAAGCGAAGATCGGTCGAAACAAAGTTGCCAGCATTGGCCGGAGCCGCGATGCCTAGCTCAACCAGAATGTCTTCCTGGACATTCGAGTTAGAAACCAGGGCGACGTGCGATGTATCAAAGCCAGAGGAGTTTGCCTGTTTTCGATCCTTAACCGAATTGTTTCCGATGAACTGACCAAATGCAGAGGAGGCAAGCGCAGTTCCGTCGCCAGATAGGGTTTTGACATCTTCAAACCAACTCCCACCGACTTGTGGAGAGCGGCCCAATGGATCCCCCATTTCAACAATGGTCCCCTGACCACCTGTTTGTTGCAGCACACTCGATTCAGTTTCCGTTTCTTCACTATAGTAGACGATCAGGTCGCCACCGATCAATCCGAGGAATTGATTAGGGCTCGCATCAGTCACCCCATCCATCCCTAGTCCATCATTCAGATCCAGTAGAAATGCGTTTTGTGGATTTTGATCTGTTAGGTTGTTCAGACCGTCGTTAGGGGTGGAATCTAGAAAGTCGGCGGTGGTGAGCAAGTCATCGAGGCTCTGGATGTAAAGATCGATGAAGGACAGTTTCTGATCGCCACCAAGACTTTGAAGAAGGGCGAGGTCAATGTCGTGATCGGCACCAGAGATTGTCCCACCGGACAAAACATAATCGTAAGCACCGCCAACCACCACACCCAGGAAACGAGATGTCAGGTCTCTACCCCAATTATTCTGAAGCAGATTCCAGACTGCAACGGTGCCCTGGTTGGGAACTCCAATCATGGCCAAGTCATTGACGCCCGGCAGATTCTTCCCTAGAGCATACTCGCCCTCATACCCAACACTTTGAATATAGGCCCGAGCGATCAGGCCTCCAGTGCTATGGGTAATGAGATCGACATCGCCCAAGACGACACCGCGCGTAGCCACCCACTGTTCCGCTGCTTCCTTTAGGAAGAAGCCGAGGTAATCGACGCCATATTTAAATTCATTGTCAGCCAGCTTGGCTGCACTCACGTCAGGCCCATCGATCACCCCATCCACATCACTGCCATCTATAATCACCCCGGGCGAGGGAGCAACAGACAGGCGCCAATCCCAGTTGGCAACGAAAAGATCTTCATTCGGAGTGTAACCCGCTGAATCCAAGGACTGCACTAAATCATGATAGGTCCCACCAAGTGGGTCGACCTGAAGTTTCGACGGATCGAGGCCTCGTTGAGTGACCCACTCGACGATTGAATCATCAGCGGCGAAGGATCCTCCGAAGCCAGGGACGATAAGAACAGGTCTCTGAGGCAACCCGGCGTTCGTCTGAACCACTTCAACAGTGAGACTATTTGTCCCAAGCTGAGATTGAAGCGAAAGACCGTTGCCAAGGTCCTGCCCAATGAAATCACTGAATCCCCCGCTAACCGTTCCGTAGTTCAATATGTCAAACGACTGGCCAAGCGTCGGAGTGAACCCATTGATCAAGCGAACGTCGAGCGCCCCCCCAAGGGTCAAGTGGCCCTGGACATTAATCTGGTCATAAGCGCTATCGGAAACTGGAGCAGGATTCGGCTCCAAGGCGATTGTAGAAGCGGAGTCAGTGGCTGGAGTCGGTCCACCGATCTCGATGATAACTGAACCACCCTGATTAAGAACAAGGTCGCCCGCTACCGAAAAGACCCCTGGAGAATTGCCTGGGCTCAGAACACCATTGTTAACTAGATGGCCACTGATTACTCCGTTTCCAGAAAGCTCAGATGCCGAATCGAGAAGGAAAGCTGCCTCAGAAGAGGGATTATTTGACGGCACAGGAAGAAGGTTCCCGTCCCATCGGAAGGTATTAGTATCAGAAATCGATTGTTTCGGGTCATTTTCTCCTATAACGGGGGGCCCGTTGGCTGTATTCAGGGTATCAACCAACTGACTTACGACCAAATCTTGGGAATCAAAGCCGCTGAAAGCCAAAGCGCTTCGCTCCTCTTGCGGACTGGTTTCGTCCGTCTCCAGAACCGATTCAGGGCTTGCTGATGGCTCCTCTTCGATCGAGCTTAACTCATCGTCCCTGCCGACAGTATCGACATCAGCCGAATCATTCCCATCCACATCTTCGAGCACTTCAGACTCCAAAGGAACCAAGAGATTCTCAACATTGCCTCCGGACCAATCGAAATTCTCGTCACCGGATTGACTCAGTTCACTCTCTTCGTGAACGATCTCAATCACCGAATCAGGTTCGGGACCAAGCGAAGAATAACTGTCTTCTGCTCCCATCCCGACACCTAGACCATCGGCAGACAGCAACACACGAGCTTCGAGCTCTTCGAGTGCAAACTGATTAAAACTGGATGGTTTTTCTGCCAAAACGGGTCTTCTTGGTAAATAAAGCCTCATAAACACGCCAGATAGACACATTTAGACGGCACTTACCGGAACAAGAAGAGTTACACACTATTGTTGGCGCTTGGTCAACGAGAATTTTAGAATAACACGAAGTAAGAGCATAGAAACACGACATCCGACCACCACTGGAGCGACGGCAGGAAGCACCAACGTCCCACTATTCTCGCTTTTTCCTCGACCGATATGAGTCATTATGTCTCATGCAACCTCCACCGGAAAGTGTCTCCCCTTTCACCAAGGAGCCCTTGTCTAGGGATGAAAACCCGTTCGATCGCTACCGCTGATCCGTCGGGAGACGGCCAACAATTGCTGGGTGGTTAAGGGCGAAGGCTCTTCCAAGAAAAGAGCCAATGCTCTAGTTTTAGAGGAAAAGAGCGCCGTAAGTGCAATCTATTGATCGCCAAATTGAAGGCGATTGAAGGCTCGAAGATTCAGATCCACAGGCCCGAAATTGGGACTCTGGCCTTTGATTCGATCATCGAGAATCTCCGTGATATCGATAGCGACACTCCCATTTCTAGGGAACTGCCCAACAACCCGATTGGTTAGATTGAGAGCCGTTGGCTTCAAGTCGGCGACCCCTGCAAATTCAATCTTTTTGACCTGCTCAAGGGACATCTCAGTCACGCCACCGATTAACTCCAAGCTGACGAGGTCAGATTGAACTGAATGCACTTTACCGATCAATTTATCCCCATTCCGAAGCGTCACCAGATCCTCCTTCGCAGAGGCACGGATTGAAGGCGCTTCATCAAATTGCCCATTCCAGGGGAGCACGTTAAAATTCCCAAAACGAATGGCACCCTGTCCTTGATGAACCATTCGGATTCCCGTTCCCTCGCCAGCAAAGCCAGTCTTATCCACCCATTGCTTGATCAACTCCCCGTCGACGAGCAAGGCGATGCTATCACCGGCTTTATCGACTCTAATATCAATATGAGCCGTCCGCTTCTTGGCAAACGCAGGTGTTTGAACTTGACCAAGATACTGAAGCGGCACGCCCTGTTTGACCATCAACACATTGGCAAAATAGCTATTCAGCTGCAGGCTGTAGAACCCCCCAAAATCAGGTTCTGTATCCTTATTTGCCAGACTAACCGGATGCAGATAGTCGGTATACAAGGCAAACGCCAGATTAAGCGTCCCTTTCCAGTGCAGATCGAACTCGATTTGGGAACGATCTGGAAGATCAAGGTTTCGGGCTATCGAGGCAGCCTTTGTCGCATAGAACGCATTCTCGTGATAGACCCAGCTCCCGCTCTGGACGCGTGCCATGGAAACGTCTCCCACCGTCCAGCCTTCTAATCCATCCGGCCCAGCATAGAGCGGTTCTTCCGGGACGTCTTCAAATACGATCCATTGCCACCGATCGCGTGGAAACGTCAAATCTCCCCCAAACCATGTACTGACGACCGCATTTGCCTCAGAAGCTAGTTCCAATCGACCAGAAAGCTGATCCCCATTCGAAAGACGAATCAAACTTCGACTCCATGAGGGCTTAAGAAACTGCTCCAGAGGTTCAAGCTCTGCACTCAAGACCGCGTCATAGCGAAATCGGCTCTCAGGAACGGTCGCACCGTGCTTCCAAGAAAACCCGTCCACAGGCGATGCCGAAACAAAACGTCCTGCCAGTTGGTCCCCATTCTCAAGCCGCAAAAGATCGCCGCTTGATGGCGTAGCCTCTCCCCCCAAGACCTCTGCCACCGCCTCTTGACCAAGACAAGCGGCAACCGAAACCGCCCCAGCACAGAACAGTCCTAGGGAACGTATCCACGACCACTTAAATCCTATCGCAATGCCCTGCATATTCCGCCTTGAAGACCTAATCTGTTTCCTCGAAATCCCATACGTCCTCAGGATCCTCCTGAGCCGCCAATTGTTCCAAACGATGCTGTTCCAGATTCAACTCGACCTGTCGAATCGAACTCGGATCAAAACTCACCGGACCAAAAGTCCGGCTCACCCCCTCGATCGATGAATCAGACCATTTCTCGAGAGCGAACGAAAGGCTGCCGCCCCCCGAAATCTGAACACGCACATCGTCAGGCTCAAAGGTTTCATCAGAGGGCTGCGATTGATGTAGCTGGATTTGTTTAATCCGCTCCAGCGGAATCTTAACATCAAGCCGATTGCGTAAATTGAAGTTCAGTTTCCCGTCCTGAATGTCCTTCACAACCCCGATAGGCTGATCCCTGTTTATCAGCAACAATCCATCCGATTCCTTCTCTTCATCCACTTCGAAGTCCGATTCAAACAAGCCATCCCATTCCGTTACCAACAGCCTACTGATTGAGAAGGTTGATCGGCTCACCTGAGATGAAAAGGAAACTCCCTTACCCTTGGCAACGAAACCGCGGGAATCTTTCCACGTCCCAATCACCTCATCATCCGCCAAGAGCGCAAAAGTTGACTTGTCTCTGTGGGTCCGCAAATCAAATCGAGCCTTCGTCCGATTGACTAGATTCGTCAAGCGAACCTGTCCAAGGGTCATCACTCCGGCACCAGGTTGAATCCGTTGAAAGGAGACAAATTGAGGACTCAAAAAGAAGACGTAGGCTCCCTTGCTATAATCGTATCGATCCAGGGTCTCCGCATGCATCGTCACAGTAAGTTGAAACGTCCCTTCCCAACTCAGATCGAATGCCAAACTTGCCGAGTCTTCAATGCCCATATCTCGCCCAATCACACCCCGATCAGTAACACTCAAAACTCCGTCTTGGTAACCCCAACCATTTGGGCTCTTACCGAGAACCCATTCATTCATAGTATTCGGACCTTCATAGAGAACTCGATATCCGTTCTGGAGAAAGGCGATGCTTTGAACCTTTTCTCGATCCGCTCGAAGTGCCCCTCCGAACCAGGTCTCCATATCGATGAACTGTTCATCCATCCCCATGATTTTTCCATAGACCTCATCCCCATTGGTGAATCGAAAACGACACTGCGATTGGCGCCCTCCTTTCCACCGTTGCGTTGGATTGAACCGAATCGAACCAAGCGAAGGAAAAGCAAATTGAAGTGGCTCAAGTGAACTTGGATGATCCCAAACGAGACCATTGTTTGGATCCAAGGATGCCATCTGACCGTGCAAAGCCGAGCCATCAAACATGCGAACAAAATGATCTAAACTCGCTGCTCTTGCTGAATGCACACCGACAAGCATCAACACAGCCAAGCCGATACTTCCCGTCCTTCCCATCAAAAGCGCCTGTCGATTTGACCCCTTGATTAAATTCATGCAGCTACCGTTCATAAATGGGGAGGTAGCGATAGTTTAAGGCCAAAGACAAGAGACTCGATGCGGTGCAAAAAGTCGCACCAAACTGACCATCCCAACTACCATCTCCATTCTGAGATTTGCCGAGTTCAATAATGTTATTTCGATTCCACTCGTTCCAATGCTTGGGTCCAGCATGGAAGAAAGCCTGGGAAGCGTAATAGAGGAAATACTGGTAATAGCTGTTACTACGCGGAGCTCGTTTCAAATAGGCAAAGGCATTACGGAATGAATCAGTATCCTTCTGCTTGGCCAAGGCAAGCACCAAGGTAGCGATTGCCGTTCGCGGCCCATTGGGGCCTGCTGCCGATGTATACCCAAAACCACCCTCGCCAGTCTGGCAGCGTTCGAAGAACTTCAATCCCTTCTGAATCGCCTCCTCCGGCACGCCCAGACCCGCATTGCGAGCTGCAAAGAGCGCCACCATTTGCGCCCCGCTTACCGTCGTATCAGCATCCTTACTTTCCGGGGAATAGCGCCAGGCCCCCTTGGGATTGCGGCTTTGAGAATCGGTAATTAATTGAATCGCTTTCGTCAGCGCAAAACCCAACCGTTCGTTCTCAACTGAACCATAGGCTTCCGCTAGCGCTAGTGTGGCAAAGCCATGATTGTACATCGTTCTGCCAATGTAGCCGGTTTTGAGATTCTGGTTATCGAGGATGAAGTTTAGCCCACGATTGATTGCGAGACTGAAAGGTCCGTTATTTGGGTCATCACCATGAGCCAACATACTCACGACCGCGAGCCCTACGACCCCGGGCTCGCCTCCGTAAGGTCGATCCTGCCAAGTCCCATCCTCGAGCTGATTTTGGTTCAGATAACTCAGCCCCTTCACGTAGATCCGATCGACTTCGGTAGCCGCTAGATCAATCGATTCAGTGAACAACTCTTGTGCCTGACTAGCCAAGCTAACGAGCGCACCAGCCAGAAGAAAATACAATCGACGTCTCATTGGAATTAATTAGAGGAAGTATTGGCGCCACCTACCGCCGGCATTGGCAACGTCGCCTCAAGCTGCTCAAGCTCACGAAAATAGTGTTCAAATACATGACGAAATTCCGTCGGCAAACTGTCCGTCATACCCGCACCGCGCGACACCCCTCTGGCATCGTCGGCCGCACCGCGAGTCTCGCCTTCCTGACCTTCTGCAGCTTGATCCGTATCACCACCAGCAGGATTCCCACTACCCGAAGGCGTTTGCGACATGGCTTGCCCCTTGGCCATCGCAGCCATCTGCATCATCATAGCCATCTGCTGGGACATACTGGACGAACTCGAACTTTTCTTTTGGGCCTGCTCATTGATGACGTTGATCGCATCGGTAATCGTATTGATGGCACGCGTCTCAACAGCAACGGTCTCATCTCCCGTTTCGTTCTGACTAAAAAACTCGAGGACATGATCCATTTCAACGTGGGCTTCATCGAGAATCTTGTCTAAATCAGGCAGCGGATTCTCCATCAACACATCCGTCAATCGATCCTGAATGGCTACTTGCGATTCCCCCAGTTCACTAATTTGAGATTCGAGGAAATCTGGATCCGAACGCTTCCCGTCAAGGAGCCGAGTCTGCACTCTCAAGGTAAGTTCACTCTCCCGAACCCGAAGCAACGCCATCAGGTGTTTCGTCAAGTCAAGCTCGTCCTCACCACCGCCGCCGCCACCACCGCCGCCACTACTCGGATCGTCGGCTGGTTCCGGCTCCAGCACATCCGCCCACGCGTCAAACTGGACGGACAAGGCTGCTAGATCTTCAGTTGCCTGCATCGTGACGTTGTCTTGAATCAACTTACGAACGCCCATCAACTTCTCCATCACGTTACTGTCCTTCATCCCTTGACTCACTTCTCCGTAAGCCTCGCGCTCAGTGCGCTCGAAGAATCGACTAATCTCTTCCTGAATCGATTTTGATTCCTCGCTCGCATCCGATTGGATTTCCGAGAGCTTTTCATTGGCGGCTTGGAAGCGAGGGGCCAACTCGTCTGGAAACAACCCGATCGTTTCAGCAGCCTGTTTCATGAGAGACTCTTCGATCTCGGTCTGACCACTTCCAATCGCCCGCAAGCGTTGAGCAATGGTCATCGCTTCCATCTTGTCGAGATCATCATTCACCTCACTCTGCATCTCTTGCAAGGCCTCAAGAATCTCCTCTTGCTTCTCCTTTGCATCGGCGATGTTTTGCGAACGACCCGATGGACTCTTCTTTGCCGAGCTTAAGGACTTGGCCGCCTCAGACATGTTCTGTTGCGCCAGGGATTGCATTTTGGACATCGTCTCTGTCCATTCTTCCATCATCTCATCGCTGAATTTTGCGTTGCGCATCGCCTCTCGAAGGGTTTCGAGGCCCTGTTGGGCGAGCTGGCTCAGTTGGGCGGCATTCATGGCTTGGTCATCCAATTGATCCTGCAATCGATTCTCCACCGCGGAAGGATCCAAATCCGGATTGGCCAACAACTCTTCACTAGCCGCGGCAAGTTTCTCCTGTAACCGACTCACTTCCTCCAAATTTGTCAGCAGCGATTCCAATCGGGATCGAATCAGTTCCGCATGCTCGGCCGAGCTGACGATGTGCACCCGATAAACGGCGGATTCGACCGGTTTGCGCTCAGGATAGAAATCAGTGACAAAACCCTGAAACTCAACCGTTGCGCCGGCGGGAATCTCATAAATCGAAGGACTGAAATAGAAAGTCACATCAAGATCCGTCTGATCCTGATCGATGGAACCATCATAAAACTCATCGCGTAACAAGTCCACCGAAGGTTGCGGGCCCGCATTGGTTTGCCAATTGAGGCCGAACTCGTTCACGCCAAAATCATCCCGCGTCGCGACTCGGAGCGCGAGCACTTCCGTATCGAGAATCGCTGTATCATAACCAAGCTCGGGAAGATCAATCATGGGCTCCTGGTCCGCCGCGTGGCGAATGGTGAAGTTCCATGGATCCGTGCTTTCCAAACCTAGGTGATCCTTCCAGATCAACGAGGCATCGAACCGGTCCGTCAGATCGAGCGCTTCACTGTTAAAGAGCACCCCTTCGACGCTCAACGACGAAGGCTCGTCCTCCCCTAATCGAAGCGCCACGGATGCGAGTTCCCGGCTGATTTCACCAGCTAGCGAGACGGTGCTTCCCTCAAGCACTTCAAGGACGCCGCCGGCGATCTTGAGCTCTTGATTTGGATAGCCCAGATAACTCGGTAGCTGCGCCTCCGCACCAACATCCACAAGCTTTGGACGATGGACAGGATCGAGTGCCAACTGATCCTCTGTATCACCAAGCGCCAATTTCAAAGTTCGCGCCTCGTGCTGGCTTGGTACGGCAACGGTAATCACACCATCCACGATGTTCGCGTCAAGAGGCGGCTCATTACCAAAGCGAGCCTCAACAAGCGTCGGTTTCCAGAAGGAAAGATAATCAACCTTCGCCGTCACCTCGAATGCTTCGCCATGAACCACAATCCCTGAGGCGTCAAGATCATGAAGCCGAACCAAGGTGTAGCGAGCAATCTCCTGATGGGGCTTAATCCAGCGAACGAAAGCATTTGCGGCAGCACCCGGAACGAGCACTCCAAGAATCCCAAAGATGACGGCCAAACACGCGGCCCCAGCCATCAGTTGACGGAGCACTCGAGTCGCAACGGATCCTTCAAAATCGTAAGGAAGGGCATCGTTGGCAACCTGTTCGATTGCGGCCTCGTAAAGCTCCTCAGAGAAATTCTCGGGTCTGGCCGATTCATTTGCCAGTTCAACAATTCCCAACAATCGATCTCCCAACTGTCGGTAGCGCCCCTGGACCAAAACCGCAAGATTCTTAATACCAGGGGGCGAGAGAACCCAGCGATAGACCCAGCGCATCGCCGCCATTCCAGCTAACACCAGACCGCTGACAAGAATCGCAAAGCGCACGGGAGAAGCAGTATCCCCGATTCGATCCAGCACAAAGACGACTAGAAATGAAAGCGCAAGGAACACAAACACCGCCAAGACGGTCTCCAGCGATTGCACCCGGAGCAAGCGCCAACGCAAACGTCCAAATCGAGTTTCGAGTTCGCGTGGAAGGTGGATTCTCATTTTACAATCGGCTCATTTCGCCGCCTTCATCGAGCCGCGAGATCATGCGTCAATTGAACCAGGCCAACCAAAAGCCTGTCGAGCTCTGAATTTGGGCCCTCTTTCTTCAGTGCTCCCGTTCTGAGGTACGGCGCGGAACAAAAGCGTCGATTCCATGGTTGCAGAGTGCCTGACTGATCCACTAGTCTCAGCCTCCTTATGACGTTAACGGAAAAGCTACTCGCTCGAGCAGCCGGAAAGGCAAGTGTTGCCGCTGGAGAAAATGTCTGGGTCAATGCTGATGTATTGATGACCCATGATGTCTGTGGCCCCGGGACGATCGGTGTCTTCAAACGCGAATTCGGCGAGGACGCCAAAGTGTGGGACTCCCAGAAAGTGGTCATTATCCCTGATCACTACATCTTTACAGCAGATTCCCGTTCCAACCGAAACGTAGATATCCTAAGGGATTTCGCCAATGAGCAGAAGCTGCCGTATTTCTACGATGTCATTGATGATCCCGAGGGCAAATGGCAGTTCGATGCCTCCCAAGGCACTCTCAAGCGACAATACGGCACCCGATATGCCGGAGTCTGCCACGCCGCGTTGCCTCAAAAGGGCCACACTCGCCCCGGAGAAGTTCTCTTTGGTACCGATTCCCACACCTGTATGGCGGGCGCTTTCAACCAATTCGCCACCGGAATTGGTAATACTGACGCTGGTTTCGTCATGGGAACCGGCAAATTACTGATAAAAGTCCCAGAAACAATGCGATTCCGTCTAGAGGGCAAACTTGCCCCCGGTGTGATGGCGAAAGATGTGATTCTTCACGTCATTGGAGAGATCGGATTTGATGGGGCAACCTATCGGGCAATGCAATTTGACGGCGAAGGAGCCCGGAGTCTCAGTATGGACGACCGGATGACGATCGCCAATATGGCTATTGAAGCCGGCGGCAAGAACGGCATTTTCGAGTTTGACGAGAAGACACAGGCGCTCGTCGATGAACGAACCAAGCTAAACGGCACCAAGAGTGACTATCAACCAGTCGAACCCGACGCTGATCAGTCCTTCATCTATGAATCCGTCATCGACCTCGACAAGCTCGAGCCAACCGTCGCCTGCCATCCTGACCCGGGACAACGGAAGAAGGCATCAGAACTTGAATCTGTCGAGCTAGATCGCGCTTACGTCGGCTCTTGTACAGGGGGTAAGACGAGTGATTTTGTGGAATTCGCTAAGTTTCTCAACGGAAAGAAAGTGGTGATCGATACCTTCGGCGTTCCGGCCACCCCGGAAATTGTCGATGATCTCCAAACCCAGATGTGGAACGACAAGTCCGTCTGGCAAGTGCTCCAGGATGCTGGCGTCCAAATGACTGAAAATGCAGGCTGCTCGGCTTGCCTTGGCGGCCCAGTGGATACCTTCGGGAGAATGAATACGCCGTTGAAGTGTATCTCGGCCACTAATCGTAATTTTCCAGGACGTATGGGGCACAAGGAGTCCCAGGTCTTCCTCGCGTCCCCTGCAACCGTTGCTGCGAGTGCCATTACCGGCCGAATTACTGATCCTCGAACCTTACTCAGCTAGGATGCTGAGTCTCTCGATCTCTTGATCTCAGAAAGGGATTGCTAAGGGCCATGACACGCAAGCGACTGGATCAGTACTGCGAATGGGGCGTCATTGGGCTCGTTCTAGGAATCATCGTCTACGGCCCGCTCGCTATTGGTGCGGCGAGGCCGATTGACTTCGTTGTCCTCCAAAGTCTGACGGCCATTGGCCTCGTCGTCTGGAGTCTCCGATTCTGGCTCAGTCGGAGCCACCGCCTTCTCTGGCCCCCGGTGTGCTGGACCATTGTTGCGTTTGTTGCGTTAGCCTTTTTCCGCTACCAGGCAGCCGAGCTCGAATATGTTGCAAGGCATGAGTTCATTAAGATACTCGTATATGCCTCCATCTTCTTTCTGGCCATCAACAACCTACACAAGCAGGAGACAATCCAGATCCTTGTCTTCGTGCTTCTCACGGTCGCTACGCTAACCTCTTTATTCGCCGTCTATCAGTTCTTTACTCACTCGGAGTATATCTGGAGTTACCAGCGTCCCGTGCAGTACCTCGAGCGCGGCTCGGGAACCTACATTTGCCCCAATCACTTCGCTGGTTTCCTTGAGATGGTTCTCCCTCTCGGAATCGCCTACCTCTTTGCCGGCAGATATAACTACACCTTCAAGGTCTTCCTTGGTTATGGCTGCTTAGTCATCATGGCTGGAATCGCTGTTACAATGTCCCGCGGAGGATGGTTAGCATCCGGCCTCTCACTAATGCTGATGTTCGTTCTCCTCTTGAGAAAACGGCAGTATCGGATCCCAGCGCTCGTGGCTCTCGTTATCTTTGGCATGGCCGCATCCATCACTTATCAACGAAGCGATAAACTCCAGGATCGCATTCACAACATCAATGAAGGAGGCTCGACGGCATTCGTCAGTGCTCGGCCAGCGATTTGGAAAGCCGCCTGGGAAATGTGGCAAGCAGAGCCTGTTTGGGGTGTTGGGCCGGGACATTTCGATTACCAATTCCCAACGTATCGCCCTGAATCAATCCAAGTCCGCCCCGGCTGGGTTCACAATGACTATTTAAATACCTTAGTCGATTGGGGCATTGTCGGGGCCTCCGTTGTTGGCCTCGGTACGCTGCTTCTTGCGTTCGGTATGGTTCAAACCAGAAAGTACGTCGAACGTGGCTCGAAAGATATCGGCTCCGGTCGGAACAGCAATCGATCTGCCTTCGTGCTTGGAGCCCTCGCATCGGGCACTGCTCTCGCCATTCATTCCTTCTTCGACTTCAATCTCCACGTCGCCGCGAATGCCGCCATCGCTGCAACCATTCTTGCCTTAGCCGCCAGCCATCTTCGCTTCGCTTCCGGCAGTTATTGGTTGAGTTCATGGCCCGGATCTAAGTTCATCTATTCTCTCGTGCTCATCGGCCTGGCGGTGTTTCTCGGGCGACACGCTCTCGTCACCGCCCAAGAGCAACTCCCTCTTGAGGAAGCCAAGTCGCTCCAGGACGCGTCCCTGGAACAAATCGATGCTTTGCAACGAGCCTCACGAGTGGAGCCCAACAACTTCGAGACGCTCTACAATATCGGCGAAGCCTTGCGTGCCCGAGGTTCAAGTATCCCCGAGGATGCCACAGAGAATCTTGAATCAGCCATTGCTTGGTTCGAAGCAGCGATCGCACAGTACCCCATCTGGGCTTTCAATTACGTGGGTCTTGGAATGGCCCTGGATCACCTTAATCGATTTGACGAGGCAACCCCTTACTTCGAACGAGCTCTCCAATTGGATCCAAACCAACATCTCGTTGTCGCCTATATGGGATGGCATCAGGTCAATCTTGGAGACTATCTTTCCGCCAAAAAGTATTTCGACCGCAGCCTGGAAATCAAGTGGTGGGACAATCACATTCCTCTCACCTATAATCGGCTGATCGAATCGAAACTCCCAGCGGAGGCCTTGGAAGAATCTCCGGATCTCGAGTAAGAAGCCGTCCCGTCAGTTGCGCTCGATACTTCCATCAGAGCGCACAAGCAGGGAATGATCACGCTCACTAAGGGGATGAACCGTCCGCTTCCCACCCGGCCAGACAATCGTCAACTGCGTCGCCACACCTGCTAAACTAAGCACTTGAGACGGCGAATCCTGTGAAAGATACCCGCCTCCAGCACGCACCTCTCGTTGCGGTCCACGGATCTTATCATTGCTCAACCAAAGGCTCGCTCCGACCGCCGTTGGATTCCCTTCGGCACCGACTAACGTCACCCTCAATCCAGGTCGGGCTGCCGAATTCTTGTAGAGCTTCACCAAGTCTCCATTCTGTCCGACTGCTAGGTCGACCCGACCATCATGGTCAAGATCTGCCACCGCCGCCCCCCGCTGTTCACCGTAGATGGCAATTCCCGATTCGAAACTGGGAATCGCGACAAATGTCCCGTCACCATTCCCCTGCAACAACAGTCCTCTCCCCCCATCGTAGCGAGCGATATCGTTGCGGACTCCAAAGAAGTTCTGCGCCAGAAACAGATCTTCACTCCCATTCCCATCAAAGTCAGCAACGGCAAGCCCAAAGGCCGGACTCCACTGTGCCTTCGCTGGTAATGGAATCGCCTCGAATCGATCGGCCCGATTCATAAAAACCGTCGATTGAAAATATCCCGCCGATAGCATCGTCGGATCACCCTTTAACCGCTCAAGCAACTCCGATGTAGAGGCCTTCGAAAAGGCGTCATGGCTCACGAATGATTGTCTCAACGCGGGCAAACCCCTCGCTAGGGTTCCTAGCTGGCGCAGCGGCACTCGTTTTCCCAAATCCTTGTCCATCGCACCCAGAACCAAGTCGACTTGGCTATTGTTATCGAAATCTCCAAAATAGAGATTCAATGCCTGCTCGTCGTAGCGACGATAGGGGGTGTTCGAACCCCAGTTACTCGCGACAATATCCATTCTACCGTCAGCGTTAAAGTCCCCGGCTTGCACCCCGTTCCACCACCCTTTCAATCCGCCTATCCCCCATCTTTCCGTCACTCGTTCAAAACGCCCTTCCCTATTGAGAAAAACTTCAATCGATCCCCACTCTAGAGCGAGGACCAAATCAAGATGCGCATCTCCATCGATATCGGTAAAGACAGCGCCACTCACCATTCCTACGGACTGAAGCTCCGCGCTGATTGCCTTGTCTTCCGTAAAACGGCCCTCCTCATTGATAAACAAGGCGCTCTCAGGAGACTCCGGAATCCGTCCTGGAATAAATCGGGCTCCCACAAATAGATCTAAGTCTCCATCCCTATCCCAATCCGCCATCGCAAGAGGCCCGACGCTTGAGATATTTCCTCCACGTATTACAACGGGTGACTTCGCTCGAAATCGGTAGTGTCCAATGGTACCACCAAGTGCGAGACCATCTTCATAATTCGAAAGGCCTATGATTAGGGCAGGATCCTTGGTTCGCAGCTGTACGCCAAGGACAGAGGTAGTGTCCCGAGAACTCGGGCGATCGAATGGCGCTCGATCATAAAAGGCGAACTCTCCACCTTCATTGTTGCGGAAAATACCAAGTCGACCGCCACGGGCCGCCCCGACGACAAGATCATCGTAACTGTCTCCATCGATATCGAACCAACTGATTCCAGGCCCCAAATCACCGTAGCGTCTCAGCAACAAGGGCTGCCGCGAAAAGTCGTCAAAGGCCTCTCTCAAGTGCATAAACTTCACTCGTGGACTGATGTCGACAAACCATTGTTTCTCCTCCCCGATCGCCTCTTTTCTAGGTGAAGGGGTTTCGTTTCCCCCCGGTTCTGGCTCACTCACTTCGTAGGCCCGATTTGCCTCAACCTGAGAAACAATGGATCGAAAGCCATTCGGCCAATGCACCTCAATACTCATGGGGCCCTCGGTATTGTCGGGAACACCAAACACTCGAATCGCATCATCTGAAGAAAGATAGCGCCCGCCAGCCATAATCTCTTGCGCCTGCGAAACGCTACCAACCCGAAAGAAGACTCGAGCCCCTATCCCCGCTGTATTTGGAGCCCGTCCATTCAAGCGAAGACTTACCCTCGGTTGGGAAGCATTGTTTCGATAGATACCCAAGGGTTCGTTGAGATGATTGACCACAACATCCAAGTCACCATCGTTATCGAGATCACCGAGAGCAACTCCGTGAGAGACACCGACATGCCCGAAGCCCCATGCTTGTCCAAGCTCAGTAAAGGTACCATCTCGATTGTTTCGATAGGCCAGATTCGGGGAAGGCAAACGAGGAAATCTCATTCGCTCGGAGAAGATTCGATCATCGGACATCGCATGTTTGGCCCGAAGCTCTTTCAATTCTTTGGCGACATCCAGGTTTCGACCATCACGCTCGTTTCCATTGCTGATCAACAAGTCTTCCCACCCGTCTAGATCAACATCGAGAAAAATAGGGCACCAGGCCCAATCCGTCGCAGCTAGGCCTGCGAACTGCCCCACTTCATCATAGATTCCCTGCCCATCGTTGATGAAGAGTGCTGTTTTCAAGAATTGAGGCCTGCCTAGCGGGTTCTTGATGAGGTGCTGCGCTGGAGCCACGTCACCCAATTGTGTCATTCGCGCTCCGTGGGTGCTTCCTAGCATATCAAGAGTCAAGAAATCGTCCCATCCATCGCGATTCACATCAGCGAAGTCGACTCCCATCGAAAACCAACTCGATTGACGCATGGAGGCCCGGCTCAAGGCCCGAAAACGACCGTCGCCTTGATTGATCCAGATCCGATCTGGGGTATCGAAATCATTACAGACATAAAGATCAGGGAGTCCATCCTGATTGATATCCCGAAAGGCCACAGCCAGTCCCCAATCGAAAGGAGCCTGCGTCAGGGACTGGCCATTCTCATCAATGAAAGTGCCGTCGATAAATGATAGGCGCTCAAACCGCCAGTTTCCTAAGTTACGGTAGAAATGATCCTCTTCTCCATACTCACCAATGCCTCCCCGTTCATCGACATAGAAGCGATTAACAAGATCCGGTTCCGTCACCGGTCGGCCATTGAAATCGGTGATCACCTTCTTTCCTCCTTTAACGCCCAAATTCATCCGGGCATTAGGCACGTCCATTAGAGCACTGGCCCGGTAGTGACTGACGTAGAAATCCAAATCTCCATCCAGATCATAGTCGGCCACAGCGATCGACATCCCTCCAAGACCAGCCAACACTCCGGAGCTCGAGGTCATGTCCGTGAAACGTCCTAGACCATCATTCTGAAATATAAAGGTACCTCCACGAATAGACGCGACTAAAAGGTCCAGATCCCCGTCACCGTCAAGATCTGCCAGCACAGATCCGGTGCAATAGCTTCCGTCGAGCGAAATACCCGCATCGAGAGCACGATTCTCAAAGGCCCAATTGCCTTGATTCACCAGCAAGGCATTTGGGCCACCAATACTCGTCGCGACGATATCGGATCGTCCATCGTTATTGACATCTCCGATCGAAACACCGGATCCATTAAGCAGAATCTGATTCGTTCGATAAAGCGGGACACCGATCTCGTTACCGAATGTCGTCAAGGAACCCTGGTCATTAAGCGCAGTGAAACCAGGAGCGTGTCCCTTTGGGACGATTAAAGGTCTAGACTGGACCGAGGCAGCATCAACGCTCATCGCTGCTGAGATGACTGCAAGTAAGACGGACAGTGAGATTAGTAGCGAACGACTAAGGAGATAAGGGCACATAGACATGGGTTCGTGGTTTCTCCAGTGCGACGGTTGGAATTCAGTATCGTAAGCCTCTAGGGGGTCCATTTCCTTACAAACAGGTACAAAAAAAAGCGGGGACCATTATGATCCCCGCCTGTGATTATTTTAAGAACTATCTTCTAACTCGATAAATTATCGAGCGATGTAGAACTTAGCTCCACCGTCCACAGTGACTGTGAATGGCGAGGTTGCACCTGCAACAGGAGCGTAGGCGCCATCAACTGTATCAGATGATTGCAATGCGCCCGTGAACTCGATGCTAATGCTTCCGTCAGCTGCACGTGAGATACCACTGATTGAACCAGGGCCAGTAGGCTGACCAGGAACAGGAGGCAACACGATTGGAGGCAACACAACAGGAGGAACAACTGGAGGAGGCTCTGGAGCAGCTCCAGCAGGAACGAACACGATGTAATCGTGATCGACGTTACCAGGGTTGATAGAGAGACGAAGAGTCGTCGTTCCACCCAACATGGCTGTTGCTGGTTCACCAGCATCATCCAACATTGGGAAGATCTCGTAGTTATCCCATCCGGCCGTTGCGCGTCCAGGAGCGAACGTTCCAATTTTTTCGGTCTCTTGGTTTGGTGCACTTGCATCTGAAGTAACAACCATCAAGTCCGCGTCGATTGCGCTACCACCAGAAGACATACGTCCAAAGACAGCGTAGTTCTGAGCAGGCTCAGGGAAGTTACGAGTGTAGTTGAACCAGTCGCCACCATCGTTCCAACCAACAACGTGGTTAGTCTCGACATCGAAGGCCCCACGGAATTGTCCGATAGTACCATTGTTGGTCTTTCCGGCTTCAACACCAGTGTCAGGTCGGTAAACAGCCTGTGAGTTGGCATTGTTAGACTCGAAGTAATCAACACCGTAGGAGGTGCCTGAATCAACTTCGGTCTCGTCAAGTCCGTCACCCAAGTCTTGATAGGTACCACCAGCGTAGGCGCCACTCATACCGATTGGGTTTGAGGTGTCCCAGCTGCCGAGTTCGTAGTTGAAGTCTTCTGTTTCGATAAACAGAAGCCCGTCACCAGCCAATACAGTCGTTCGGAAAGAACCGCCTGCTGAGCGAGCGATCCCACCAGCAGTGAAGCTGATCTCCCAGCTGTATTCAGTGTTTCCGGTTAGCTCACCTGTGTCGGCACTCAAGGTGACAACACCATCAGACGTGCTCTCAGAGACAGAGATATCAGCGCCATTCAATGAACCAGAAGCAGAACCGGCGTCATAAGACGTAGAACCGTTCTTGATCGCAATGCTAACTGACGTTCCACCAGCTGGAATTTCACCAGTGCCGTCGCCAGGAGTGATTGCAATGATAGAAGCAGGATCCTCAGGGATTTGTCGGTAGGTCTTAAGACCACCAGCAGCATCATCATTCAACAATGCGATTGGCTCACCTTCGCTGTCAGCGGTCCACCACTCAAGGTTTGCTCCGCCGCCACCCTCATACCAGAGGCTGCGCATCTTGTAGAAACCAGCTTCCTCGAAGAGAACGGTTCCGAGCGTGGTAGAAGCACCACGGCCACCGCTGAATTCACCAACAACGATCGCACTTTGTGCATCGCTGACAGCACCAGCAGTCGTTTTGAATCCATCATCAGAGTTGAATGCAAAGGTGTAGAGACCAGAAGAAGGAATCTCAACAACAGTCAAGATTTCTGCCGTGATTTGGTCAGTGCTGCCTTCAAGACCAGGAATACCAGGAATGAAGTCGTCAAAGACGTCGGTAGCTGAT